>Ga0335085_10000451_pt1 | contig 117057 bp, 111 predicted proteins | sample Lox_Sample_45_FD_206712 | JGI IMG/M metagenome (GOLD analysis project Ga0335085, IMG submission 206712) | Soil microbial communities from Loxahatchee National Wildlife Refuge, Florida, United States - Lox_Sample_4.5 | ecosystem: Environmental > Terrestrial > Soil > Wetlands | place: USA...
TCACCCATGCCGCTCGCCGCGCCTTGGCCCGGATGCGCCGTCGCCCAACCCTGGTTCAATCCTTCTGGAAACAGGCGGAGCTGTTTTGAGTCCAGTTGTCACTATATTATGCAAAAATCAATAGAAGCTCCTACGCCGCGTCTTTGGACTGCTTCTTGCGAATCAACGGCTCGCGCTTCCCGTCAACAACCCCGCGGTTGATCGTCACCTCGGCAATGTCATCCCGCGACGGAATCTCATACATCAAATCCAGCATCAGCTTCTCCAGCAGCGACCGCAACGCCCGCGCTCCCGTCCCCTTCTTCAACGCCGCCTCCGCCAGCCCCTGCAACGCGTCCTTGGTGAAGTTCAGGTGCACGCCTTCCATCGCGAACAGCTTGCTGTACTGCTTGATCATCGCGTTCTTCGTCTCCGTCAGAATCGCGATCAACTCGGGTTCCGTCAGCTCCCGCAGTACCGACGCGACCGGCAACCGGCCAACAAACTCCGGGATCATCCCGAATTTCAGCAGGTCTTCCGGCTCGACGAGTTCATTGGCGCCGCCACGGTCCGACACGGCCAAACTCTCGTCTTCCTTGCCAAACCCCAGCGCATGCCCGCCGATCCGCCGCTGCACGATCTTGTCCAGCCCAATGAACGCCCCGCCGCAAATAAACAAAATGTGCTCCGTATTGACCTGAATGTATTCCTGATGCGGATGCTTGCGTCCGCCCTGCGGCGGAACGTTGCACACCGTGCCTTCCAGAATCTTCAGCAACGCCTGCTGGACGCCTTCGCCCGAAACATCCCGCGTGATGCTCGCCGAATCGCTCTTCCGCCCGATCTTGTCGATCTCGTCAATGTACACGATCCCCAACTCGGCGCGCTTCACGTCGTAATCGGCATTCTGCAGCAGCCGCAGAATGATGTTCTCCACGTCTTCCCCGACGTACCCGGCCTCCGTCAGCGTCGTCGCATCCGCGATGCAGAACGGCACATCCAGGATCCGCGCCAGCGTCCGCGCCAGTAGCGTCTTGCCGCAACCCGTCGGACCCACGAGCAGAATATTGCTCTTCTCGATCTCGACATCGCGATGCTCGTCCAGCTTGACCGATTTCTCCGAAGTCGCGCCGTCCTGCTGGATCCGTTTGTAATGATTGTGGACGGCCACCGCGATCGTCTTCTTCGCCCGTTCCTGGCCGACGACATACTGGTCCAACTCGCGCCGGATCTCCGCCGGCTTGGGCACGGTCAGTTTGAACCCCGACCCGGTCTTCGACTTCGATTGGCCGAGTTCTTTGTCGAGGATGCTCTTGCAGACGGTGATGCAGTTGTCGCAGATGTATACGCCCGGGCCGGCAATCAGCTTGCGCACCTCGCCGTGGGTCTTCCCACAGAAGCTGCACATCGTCAGATTGGTCGGTCGGGCCATGATTTCCTAGGCGGCTTTGTCCTTGTCCTTATCCTTGTCCGTCTTCTTCTCGGTATCGCGACGGGACTTCACCACGTCATCCACGAGCCCGTAGTCGCGCGACTCCGCCGCGGACATGAAAAAGTCGCGGTCCGTATCCTTGGCAATCGTCTCAATCGGTTTGCCGGTATGCAGCGCGAGAATCTCGTTCAGCCGATCCCGCATCCGCAAAATCTCCTTCGCCTGGATGCTGATGTCCGACGCCTGCCCCTGCACCCCGCCCCATGGTTGATGAATCATGATCCGCGCGTTCGGCAGCGCAAAGCGTTTGCCCTTTGTGCCGGCCGCCAGTAACACCGCCCCCATGCTCGCCGCCTGGCCAACGCAATAGGTCGTCACATCGCATTTGACGAATTGGATGGTGTCGTAAATCGCCAGTCCCGCCGTGACCGAGCCGCCGGGCGAGTTGATGTACAAATTAATGTCTTTCCCCGGGTCCTCGGATTGCAGATACAACATCTGCGCGATGATCAGGTTCGCGACATTGTCGTCAACGGGCGTCCCGATGAACACGATGCGGTCTTTCAGCAGCCGCGAATAAATGTCGTAGCCGCGTTCCCCACGACCGGTCTGTTCCACCACCATCGGCACTAGAATCTGGGCTTTTTCCATGTCTCTTCCTTGTTAAGAATCCTTCCTATACTAGCATTTCCCTTGCCGTCTGCAACCGACTCCTTGTTTCAACCCCGTTACGAACTGGCAACGGACTCGACCTTGGCGTTGTCCACCAGGAAATCCAAGGTCTTGCCGACCAGGATTTGCTCTTCCACCTCGCCCAAGGCGCCCTTCTCCGCCAGTTGCGCCTTCAGGCGCGCCGGCGTCGTGTGGGAACGTTCGGCCATGCGCTTGATCCGTTCCTCAACCTCCGCCTCTTCCACCTTGATCTTCTCGGCCGCCGCAATCGCATCGAGAATGAAGGATGTCCGCAGACGATCCTTTGCGCTCTTGGCCGCGAATCCAAAAATCTCGTTCTTCTTTTCTTCGAGCTGTTCCTTGGTCGCCCCGCGCAGGCTGTTTTCCCGCACCACGTCGTAGACGATGCTGCGCGTCTCCTGCTGGACCAGCGATTCGGGTAACTCAAACTCAACCCTCGCCAACAAATGCTCGACGACCTGGCGGCGCATGTCGGACTCCTGGCGCTCCGCGACTTCGCCTTCGAGATTCTTCCGCACCGTCTCTCTCAGTTTCGCCAGGCTTTCCGAGCCGAGTTTCTTGGCGAACTCGTCGCTCAATTCCGGCAGCTTCTTTTCCTTCAGCGCGACCACATCCACAAAAAACGTCGCCTTCTTTCCCGCCAACGGTTTTTGCGGGAAATCCGCGGCGAAATCGATCAGCACCTGCCGCTTCTCTCCAGCCGTGGCGCCGACGAGCTGCTCGCAGAACCCCGGCAAAAACGAATCGGACGAGATCAGCAGCCAGAACTCCTTGTTCTCGCCCAGCCCTTTGGCTTCCGGAGCGAGTTCGCTGATCGGTTTGCCGTCGACGATCCCCGTGTAATTCACCACCGCGAAATCGCCCGTCTTGAGCGCGCGCCCTTCCACGGCGACAAAATCCGCCTGCTGGTCGCGCACGGAATCCAATGCCTTGTCCACGTCGTCGTCTGTCACCGCGATCATCGCCTTTTTCACGGCGATGCCTTTGTACTCCGGTAGCGCAAACTCCGGCGCGGTGTCGACCGCGGCGGTGTAAACCAACGGATGCCCCGGCTGGTACTCCACATTCTCGATCTGCGGATAGCCCACGACCTTCAGGTTCTGCTCGTGCAACGCCTCGCGATAGCTCTCGGGAATGAGCCGCTTCCGCAGTTCCTCCTCGATTTGACCCGCGTACCGCTTTTCCACCATCGGCTCGGGCACCTTGCCGGGACGAAATCCCGGAAGCGAGGCCACCTTGCGAATTTCCTGCAAAATCTCGGCGCGGGCGCCCGCCACTCGGTCAGCGGCAACTTCCACCCGCATCTTCTTGCGACAGGGTGCGACGTTTTCGATTGTAACAGCCATTGGTCCTTAATCTCCCCGTGGTTAGACCCTTCACCGTATAAATACCGCCGAAGCCCGTCAAGTGCGCATGTCGCAATCTTGCGCTGCCTTGGCCACGCCTGGGTGTTCAATTTTGAGACTCGGAAAGGCCTCCGCCAAATCCAGCAGGCCATTTCCAGGCGTTTCGACCCCCAAAAGCCCCAAATTGCCTCCTTGGCACGGTTGGCACCGCCGCTGCTAATGTAACACTCACCCTATACCACACCATACCTCGTCGAAGGCGCTTCTCCACGCCGAAGACAAATGAGGCCGAGGCCCCAAACCTCGGCCTCTCCTCTTTCTGGGGATTGGGATGGGCGGCAGCCCGCGGGTCTAGACCCAGCCTTTGCGAACCAGCCACATCTTGATGACCTGCGTCAGCCCCACGTAGCAAAGCAGCGTCGCCAGCAGCAGTGGCCAGAACAGCGACGGCAGCGGCACAAACCCCAGGCTCGCCGCCAGCGGCGAGAACGGAAGCCACGCCCCAATCGCCATGATCAGCAGCGAGGTCATCGTCAGTTGCCAGCTCGCCCGCGATTGAACGAAGGGCAAAAGATTGGTGCGAATGACGTGAATGATCAGCGTCTGCGTCATCAGCGATTCCACAAACCACCCCGTGTGAAATAGCGCCGCCGCGTAACTTCTCTCCGGGTCCGGGTTGCCCGCAAACTGCGCGGCCAGTTCGGGCGGAGGCACGAGCCCAAGCTTGTTACACTTGAAGACGAACAGCATGATCGCAAAGGTTGTATAGTCGAAGATCGAACTAATCGGCCCGATGAACACGATGAACTTGGCAATCTCACCAATCCGCCACGGCCGCGGCTTCGCCGTCTGCTGTGGGCCTACGTTATCCGTCGGGATCGGCACTTGGGAAAAATCATAGAGCAGACCGTTCGTCAGAATCTGAATCGGCCGCATCGGCACAAAATCCAGGATCGCGCTCGCGCCGACATAGCTGAACACGTTTCCGAAGTTCGAACTCGCACCCATGCGGATGTATTTGAGGATGTTCACGAACACCTTGCGGCCCTCGAGAACGCCTTCCTCCAGCACCATCAGACTCTTCTCGAGCAGGATCACGTCGGCCGATTCCTTGGCGATATCCACGGCGTTGTCCACGGAAATCCCCACGTCCGCCGCCCGCAATGCCGGCGCGTCGTTGATGCCGTCTCCCATGAAGCCGACCACGTGCCCCTTGCCCTGCAGGGCTTTCACGATCCGCTGTTTGTGCGCCGGCGAAAGCCGCGCGAAGACGTCCGTCGTTTCCACGGCTTCGGTCAGTTGCGGGTCCGTCATCGTCTCGACATCGCGGCCGAGCACGATCTTCTCCGCATCGATCCCCACTTCGCGGCATACCTTGCGCGTGACCAGATCGTTATCGCCGGTCAGCACCTTCACGGCGATGCCGTGCTGCCGCAGCGCCGTGATCGCCTGCGTCGCCGTGTCCTTTGGCGGATCCAGAAACGCCAGATAGCCCGTCAACACCAGGTTGCATTCGTCCGCCTTCGAGTACGCGTCCCGTTTGTCCAGTTTCTTGGTCGCCACCGCCAGCACGCGGAACCCGTCGCCGTTGAGATCGTTGACTTCGGCCATCAGGTCGTCCGCGAGAATCGGCTCCATCGGGAAAATCTCGCCTTCGTATTCGAAGTGGGTGCATTTGACGAACACCGCCTCGGGCGCCCCCTTGGTCAGTAGTTGCCTCGTTCCGTCGGGTCCTTCCACGGCGACCGACATCATCTTGCGCGAGAAATCGAACGGCAACTCGTCCACCTTCGTATACGTGTCCAGCGAGAGTTGGCTGTGCAGGTCCTTGTGCTGCAGCACCGCACGGTCGAGTACGTTCTTCAATCCCGTCTGAAAATGGCTGATCAGGTACGCGTCACGCAGAACTTCCTCGTTCTCCTTCTTGAACACGTCGCAATACACCTCGAGAATGACACGATCGATCGTCAACGTCCCCGTCTTGTCCGTGCACAAGACGTCCATCGCGCCGAAATTCTGAATCGAGTTGAGCCGCTTGACGATGACCTTCTTCTTCGACATCGCCATCCCGCCCTTGGACAGACACACCGACACGATCATCGGCAGCATCTCGGGCGTCAGTCCGACGGCCACGGACAACGCGAAGAAGAACGCTTCTCTCCACACGTGCTTGGTGAGCCCATTGATGAGAAATACGAGCGGCACCATGACCGCCATGAACCAGATCATCAGCCAGGTGAATTTCTTGACGCCCTTGTCGAACGCCGTCTCCACCGGCTGTCCGACCAGGCTCCGCGCCATCTTCCCGAAATACGTCTGCGCGCCCGTCGCCACAATGACCGCCATGGCCGAGCCGCTCTCCACGCTGGTGCCCAGAAAGCACAGATTGGTCCGCTCGATCGGCGACACCTTGTCACGCGTGTCCTTCGGATCGGTCTTCTCCACGGGCAGCGATTCGCCGGTAAGCGTCGCTTGAATAAGGAACAGGTCCTTGGCCGATAGCAGCCGGACATCCCCGGGGATCATGTCCCCCGCCGAGAGCTTGACCACGTCCCCCGGCACAATCTCCCGCAACGGGATTTCCTTGGGCTGGCCATCGCGCAGAACCGTGGCGGTGACCTTGATCATCGCTTTCAGTTTCGCCGCCGCGTTGTCGGCTTTGGTCTCCTGGATGAACCGCAGCGACAGCCCCAGCAGCACCATCGCCACCATCACCGCGCCGCCAATGTTGTCGCTCGATGTTTCCGCCGTCGCAAAGGTCACGATGGCGAGGACGGTGAGCAGAATGACAAGGGGATTGATTGCCGCGATCCACAGCCGGTCCAGCCAGCCATGCCGCTTCTCCTGCGCTACCTCATTCGGACCGTATCGCTCCAGCCGGGCTGCCGCTTCCGGCTCGGTCAGCCCCGTGGCCGAGGTGCCCAGCTCCCCCAATACATCCCCGATGTCCTTTGTGGCCGCGTCGCGCACCGCATCGGAAACACGGTCCACGGCGCCGTTCTTCGCGCCGCGCGCAAACAACTTCGCGCTCGCCCGCTTGACCAGCTCCTCCGTATCGACCACGCCCGGCAACTTGAAGTTGAGTCGGAACAGGCTCATAACGGAAATGTCCCGCCTACATACACGCGCCCCCTGTTGTTTGCACGACAAAACTTCGTTGGGATGGAAAAAATCTCCGCGAAGTGCCGGGTCCCGCCCGGGCCGACCTGCGACCGACGCCGCGCTAGGGCACCAGCCGGACGCGATAGAACCGGGAGGACGAATTCGTGGCCGCGCCCGCATCCAGATAATTCGTCACCGAGCCAACGGTATTGGTGACAATGAAGATGTCAGCATAGTTGTTCGTGTCGTAATCGCCGGTGGCAGCCTGTAGCGCGTTGGTCCGACCGGCCCCCATCGTCCAGGTAATCAGGATGTCCTCGCCATCGTCCACGATGTTCGTGATGCGGAACGAGGCGGCCCCGTTCGTTGGATCGGTCCCCGCGAGGAACTCTTCCAGATTGCTCATTCCATCGCCATCGGCGTCGTTTCCGGGCGCCGCCGACGCGCAGGTCACACACCCGAAGTACTGAAGCTGCCAGGCATCCGGCAAACCATCCCCATTGCCATCGTATGAACCCGTCGCATAGATGATATGCACGACATTCGTCGCCACGTCCGGTGGAATGTACTGATCGGTCGCGGTGACTGTGAGTGTGTTCGTGCCGACTGCCAGACCGCCGATCACCGCCGACCAGTTGCTGTAGCTGTTTGCCGTCGATGCCCCGTTGCCGTTGACGGTGACGGACGCGACGCCAAACGGACTGAGACAAGTGCCGGCGAGCGTGATCGAGGAATTGGTCGTGTACGAGCCATCTGCGGGCGATGTGACGGTCAGTAGCGGCGGAATCGAAGACTGCACCGAAGTGGCCAGCGTCGCCGTATTGTTCGTGAGGTTCGGGTCGCCGGCGCTCGAAATTGCCGTAGCGAGATTCGTTACGATGATCTGGCCGGATGTCGCGACTGTGACACTCACGGTGGCCACACTTCCACTTGCCATCGCGCCGAGCGATCCGATCACCACACCGTTGGAAAGAACATAGGACCCCTGTGAAGTGCTCGCGGACAGAAACGAGACGCCCGACGGCACGGTATCGAATACCTTGGCATCGGTGACGGTGTAAGGACCGAGGTTGGTGACCGTGATCGTATACGTGAGATTGGAACCGGCCCGGACCGGATTCGCTGATCCCGCCAGGCTCACTCCAAGATCGGCGGGCGGAGCTGTCCCTCGTGAGATCCACCGCACGCCTCCGTTCACGGTGACAAACAAGTTGTTCCCGTCCCGCGAGCTGCGCATGCGCCCCTGCTGGAATGCCACCGTAAACGTGTTTGGCGATGGGAACGTCAGTGTCCCGCAATCGTAGCGGATGATTTCGGCGTGGGTATGGGTTTCCAATGCCAGTACGTACGTGGCGGAGGAGACGGCGAGAAATATCATGTCCGCTCCGGGGTGATACGCCACGCCGATCGATGTCGGGACGGAGACGACCTGGGTGAAATTGCTGGGTGTGCTGTTGAGCAGGTACGCGCCGGTGCTCGCCAGCCCCGCAAATTGTGACCCGTTGCGGTTGGCCGCCCCGTCAAAGAGGAAGGAGCCAGCGCTCGCGCTGGCGGTGATCGCCTGGGTGACCACGTCATACCGGTCGAACGGCGCGGGCGACTCATTGGACTCCGCCACGGCCATTGTCCGACCGTCGCCGCTGGCGCTCACCATGCTGTGCTGGCGGGGACTCGCGACCACCGTGTAGGTTTCCGTCGATGGATCGTAGCGGCGCATCGGCGTCCAACCGGAACCCTGGAATTCAGACGTGATAAGCGCGGCTCCGTCTTCGCCGAACGCGACGGCCCATGTCCCGGCCTCGTAGAAGGACAACGGGAAATTGACTTGCTGGCTCGCGCCGCTGGGCAGGTCCACCACGTAGACCCAATTGCTGCTTCCGGAAAACGTGCTGTCAGCCACCACCAGCGTGTTGTTGTCCGGGGATATGTCGATGCCGCGCAGGTTTCCTCCCACAGTGAGCGGCGCCAGGTACACCCCGTTGATCAGGTCGTACCGCTGAACCTGGTTGGTCACCGTCATGTAGAGAAGCCCGCGGGCCGAATCGGGCACGATATCGGCCGGTACGCCGGCCACGGGGATCAGGAAGTTCGACGCCGGACGGACCACGTCGAATGGATTGCTCTGTCCGAAATGGCCCATGCCGTCGGTCACCACGATGGCCACGGTGGCTTCGCCGAACGCGCTGATCGTGAGCGGAACCGTCAGTTGTCCTGACGTGAATAACGGCGAGGTCGGCGGGAAGATAAACACGCCGCCACCGCTGCCCGTCGTGCTGAGAGCTGCCGTGCCGCTGAATCCCGTGACGACCTGGTTGCTGGCATCGAGCGCGGTGATCGTCACGACGACGGGCACTCCCGAAGTCAGGGGACCGCTGATGGATGAAACCGAGAAATGATCCACGGCCGGCTGTGCCAACGCCACACGGTAAAATCGGGCGGGCGTATTGGTCGCGCCGCCGACGTCCAGATAATTCGTTGTCATATCGCCGCTGCCCGGAATCGTGATCAGCGGGCTGATGGTCGAGTAGCTCCCGCCGGGTTCCGGTGCGGCTTGCACGACATTGGCGTGTCCGCCGTGAGTCGTCCACGTCAGCAGGATATCATTCCCCGTTTGCGTCACACTGATGATGCGAAAAGCCGACGAGCCGTTGGTGGGATTGGTCCCCATCAGGTACTCCTGAAGGTTCGACAATCCATCGCCGTCGGGATCGCCATCGACGCCGTTGACGCCGTTCGACGACAGCGGATCCAGTCCGTATTGCTGCTTCCACCAATTGGGCAGCGCGTCACCGCTGGCGCTGAGATTCGGATCCAGGACGAGTGTGCGGGCAATGATCGTGCCGCCATTGTGCAAGAACCGGCCGCTGTTGTTGGTCACAACCAGAGTGTCCACCAGGAGTGTCCCGCCGTTGACGCTCACAGTCCCATTCAACACGTTCAGGGTCGCCGTGTGCGTCGCGTTGGTGACGGCGAACACGCCACCGGCGATCGTCATCTCCCCTACCCCAACATTGCTGCTGAGATTGCCGATCATCAGCGTCGACGAGACGGTGGATGTGCCACCGGCAACGGTCAGGGTCCCTTGCGAAAGCGCCGTTGCTCCCACCATCACGTTGCTTGCCAGCAGGGATGAATTCGACAGCGCCATCTGGCCGAATCCGGTATACCCCAGGAACACCGTCGCATTGGTCTGGACCAGCGTGCTGCCGGTCATCCACACGGACCCCGTGCCGCCAAAGCCTCCAATGATGGTATTGGTGGCGACGGCGGCGGTGGCGCTGAACATTGTAAGCGTGCCCCCAAATTCAAGCGCAATATTCAGCGACGCAGCCCGTAATGTCGCGTTGGATAGACTGAGACTGCCCGTACCCAGTACCCCGACCGAGACGGCATTCGTGACCGTCAGAGTCCCGCCGTTGACCACGACGGCGCCCGTCGCGGCGAGTGAGCTGCCCATCGCGAGACTGCCGTTCACGGTGGTGGTCGACCCGACGAAGGTCGCGGTTCCGCACGAACCTCCTCCCGAACCAACGGTGATATTGCCGTTGAGGTAGACTATCGAGTTGGATGCATCGAGCGTCGCGACCCCGGACTGGCCGAAGGTCGCTCCGCCGGACGTGTTCGTAAGCACAGACCCGCCGGCGATCCACACGCGGCCGGTCGATCCCGTGCCCGAGCCAACGACGAACAACAGCCCGGCGTTGTTGGTGCTGGCGGCCGTTCCCGAATAAACACCGAGCGCACCGGCATTGCGGCCAATCGTTAGCGTCCGTGTCGAGAACGTGCCGTTGGACACGGAGATTTGTCCGCTGCCGTACAGGCCAATCGTCGCGCTGACGTTGGTGGCCAGCATGATGCCCCCGGCCACATTCACTTGACCCGTCCCGTTCGTTGCCGAACCGACAATAATCGAGGGGACCACAAGTGTGCCGCCGAGGATGGTAACAACTCCGTTCCCGCCGTTGGTGGAACCGACGTATGCGCTTCCGTTGGTCGTCAGGTACGTTCCATTGGCCGCCACCGTGATCAAGCCATCGATCCGGTTGGTTCCCGAGCTGTAAAGGTCCGCCTGGAGAGTTGAATTGGTGATGAAGATGGCGCCTCCGCTGCTCAGGCTGAAGCCGTTCAGCACGTGCAGCGTCGTCGCAGGATTGCCGAAGTTGACCGACACCGCATTGGTGGCGCCACTTGTTCCAAAGAGAGTCAGGTTGCTGATCGTCAGCGCGTTGGGGACCCCCGCCGTCGTGCTGTCCAACGTCACCGTCTTGGCGTTGGCGTTGGTGATGTAGATGGACTCGCTGGAGGATGGCGTGCCAACAGACCAGTTCGGCGGCGCTTCCCATTTGCCGTTGGATGAATTGATCCAGCTATTGTCGAGAGCGTACGCGTTCGCAGACAGCAGCACGATGAGCAGACAGCCTGCGATGCCCCGCGTTGGTGGCCAGCGCTTGATACGAGCTTCTCCCGGGGCCCCAGTAAAACAAAGCCCTGCAACGGAATCAAGCCAATTTCTTGGTTACCACTTCCGGGGCAGAGAGTCCCATCCAAACACGGTCTCGCCTGGTTGATGTTGCAGATACAAATTCTATCCGCGCCGCTGCCGGCCCTTTTACATCTGCCGTTGATACCACGCGATGACTTTCTCAATGCCATCACGGAAGCTCACCTTGGGCTTCCAGCCGAGAAGTCTTTCGGCCTTGGAGATATCAGCCTGACTGTGGAGGATATCGCCCGGACGCGGCGGGTCGAGCTTCGGTGCAATGCTCTTCCCCAGAATCCTGTTCACGGTATCGACGAGCTCCAGCAGCGACACGCGTCCGCCGCAGGCAATGTTGAAGGATTGCCCCCGTGCTTCCGTTCCCGCCTCGCAGGCTTTCAGATTCGCATCGATGACGTTCTCCACATGCGAAAAATCCCGCGTCTGCTTCCCATCGCCATAAATCGTCGGCGCCTGGTCCTTTAGAATGGCGGTGATGAATCGCGGGATCACCGCGGCATATTGCGATTGCGGGTCCTGCCGCGGCCCGAACACATTGAAGTACCGCAACGATACCGTTTCCAGGCCGTACAACTGCCAGAAGATGCGGCAGTAATGTTCACCCGTGATCTTGTGCACCGCATACGGCGACAGAGGCGACGGCGGCATCTCCTCGTGCTTGGGCAATGTCGGCGTGTCTCCGTAGACGCTGGACGACGAACTGAATACCACGCGCTGTACGCCGGTGTCCCGCGCCGCGATGAGCAGGTTCACCGTGCCCATGATATTGGCTTCGCTGGTCGTCCGCGGATCCTGGACGGAGCGAATCACGCTCGGCATCGCGCCCAGATGAAGCACGAACCGCGCGCCCGCGCACGCCTGCGTCACGGCCTTCAGGTCGCGTAGGTCGCCTTCCACAACCTCCATCTTGCGCGCAAATGCACTCACATTCGACCACTTGCCACTGGAGAAATTGTCGAGAATGCGGACGCTTTTTCCCTGCCCCACCAGATGCTCGGCGATATTCGATCCGATAAACCCTGCTCCACCCGTGATCAAGTAATCCATATCTATTCTCCGCTGACGGCCGGCCCCTTGGGACCCGGCGGAACCCGCTCCGCGCCATTCGTCACGGGAGGCATTGTATGCACGGTTTCCGGTCCGTTGGACAGCGAAAACAGGTGCCAGGCCGTGTCGTCCGCGGCCACCTCGCCGAGATTCGCCCGCGTCGCGGCAAACAAATAGTCCGGTCTCTTGCTCCCCAGCAACGATATCGGCAGCCGCACGATCAGATGATTGCTGACGCTTGTTACGGTAACGCTACGTTCCTTCAGCCGGTGGCGGCCGTCGAAAACATGCACGCTACCGAGCGGCGTAACGTTAATATGAATCTTCGGCGCAACAGCGAAATCTTCCCCCTGCCGATAGCCGTAGAGGCGCAAATGCACGTTGGCGCGTTTGCCCAGCCGGTTGCGGAGCGTAACCTGGGCGATCAGATCGTCGCCCTGACGCACATACGCCGTCTCTTCCAGCTCCATGGCGGCGAGTTCTTGGTTGAACAACCGCTCCATATCCGGGCGAAACAGGGAATCCGTCTCGCCGAAGCTAATGACTTTCGTGTGCACCGCTTTTCTCCAGTCAATCACTTCGTTGGCGGGAATGATGGGAACGGGCAATATGCCAAGGGTCGCGAAAATCTCGTTGGCGCGCGCGAAGGAGACCAGATAATACTCGCGCGTCGTCAGTTCCGTGCGGTTCTTGATGATCGCCGCGTACTTGCGTTCGGTCTGCTCCGGCGTCAGCGGAACGGAGAACCAATCGCCGTCCTCCAACAACTGTCGCGGCGGCTTCAACACCATGTCGGGATGATAATGGTAGGGCGCCGGCCAGCGTCCGAAATGTATAATGTAGTAATCGATGGCCGGCGGCGGCTGCTCGACGCTGATCTCCAGAACAGCCAACCGGACAAAGTTCGCCGCGGCGCGGTGGTCCGGATTCGTATCCGCCGGGTGGGTGACGAACACGCGGGTCGGACGCCATCTCCGAAACAGTTCAACCAAATCCGCCGTGGCGCTCTCCGGGGTATACGACTGGCCAAACCTGTAGGCGTCCTCGTACGGCACGGCATTGCTGAGTGTCGCGTCGCTGCGAAACGGCGCCTGCGCCCGCCAGTAGTCCCGCCAGATCGACATCGTTCCGTAATCGGGAAAGCCGAGGAACGTCAGTTGGTCCGGGGACAGCCCGAGGATTTCCGTCGCGGCCGTCGCCTCACGCTCCCGCAAATTGCCGAAAAACAGATACTGGGTCGGGTTCAGGTGCAGCCTCAGTTTGTACAGCTTGAAGGCAAACTGGTTGTGGTCGCCGTTGGTCAGATAGACTACGTGGACTTCCGCTCCGACGGCACACGCTTGCTGCATGATTCCACCGGCTCCCAGCACTTCATCATCGGGATGCGGCGCCACGACCACGATGCGGTCCTCGGGCGTAATGGGGGGAAACTCTTGCTGCGCGAATGCCGGCGTCACGACCGCCAGCAGTACGGCAATCACAACACCGAAGCGCATACTACCTGCCGATGCTCTTGTAGACGAAACCCAACTCAGCCATCTTCTGCGGATCGAACAGGTTGCGGCCATCGAGCACGATCGGCTGCCCCATGGTCGCGCGAAGCCTGGCAAGGTCCAACTGACGGAATTCGTCCCACTCGGTGCAAATGATCAGACCGTCCGCGCCCGCCGCCACAGCATACGGACCGTCACAAAACTCCACGCCGGGCAGTACCTCGCGGGCCTTATCCATCGCCTTCGGGTCGTAGGCGCGGATTTTCGCCCCTTTGTTCTGCAGCGGGCGGATGACTTCCAGCGATGGCGCCAGCCGCATGTCGTCCGTGTTGGGCTTGAACGCCAGCCCGAGCACGCCGATGGTCTTGTCCTTCACAATCCACATCGTGTCGTGGACCTTCTTGAGAAAGCGCTCAATCTGGTCGGCGTTGATTTCCTGCACTGCCTTGAGAAGACGGAAATCGTACCCAAGCTCGTCGGCAATGTGAACAAACGCGCTCAGATCCTTCGGGAAACACGAGCCTCCATAGCCCAGTCCCGCATTCAGAAAGGCGCGCCCGATCCGTTTGTCCAGCCCCATGCCGTTGACCACGTCTGAAATGTTCGCCCCGCTCACTTCACATATGACCGACAACGCGTTGGCGTAGGAAATCTTCAGCGCCAGAAACGAATTGCAGGCGTGCTTGATCAGTTCCGCGCTGTTGATGTCCGTGATGATGATCGGCGCGTTGAACGGCGTGTAGATCTCCGTCATCCAGGCCGCGGGCCGCGGACTGCTGACGCCGATCACGACACGATCCGGTTGCATCAGGTCCTGCACCGCGCAGCCTTCCCGCAGAAACTCGGGATTGCTGACCACGTCGAAATCAACCTTGTGCTTGTTGTAGCGCTTGATTGTCTCGGCCACCTTCTCGCCCGTTTTGACAGGCACGGTGGACTTGTCGACGACGATCTTGTACTCGGTCATCGTCGCGGCAATCTCCCGCGCGACCCGTTCGACAAAACTCATGTCCACGGATCCGTCGGGATTCGGTGGTGTGGGCACGGCGATGAACACCACATCCGAATTCTTCACCCCGTCGGCAATCTCGTGGGTAAACCGCAATCGTCCGGCGGCGACCGTGCGTTTGACGATTTCTTCCAGGCCTGGCTCGTAAATGGGGATGCCTCCCGCCCGCAGCGTCTCGACCTTTTTCCGGTCATTATCGACGCAGACGACCGTGTGGCCGACCTCGGCAAAACATGCGCCGGTCACCAGTCCCACATATCCTGTTCCCACGATACTGATATTGGCCATGCTGTCTCCGCTTCCTTGTTGGCTTAGTTCACCTGCACGACGGCCTGCGGGTACGCCTTCAGTGTTACGCTGAAAAATGCCGTCATCTCGTTGGGCGTGCGCGCCTGCCCGGCCACGTCTTCGTTCTCCAGATAACGGAACCCGTACGTAATGTACCAATCATGGGTTTCCTGACGCAAGGTGTACTCCTGCTCCTGCCACAACCCATCTTGCATGTCGACCCGCTCGTACACATGCGCCGTCCAGTGACGGGACAACTTGTACGCCCAATCCACGCTGACAAGATTGCTGTCCCCGCGCAGGTACCGTGTTCCCAGGCCCACCGTCCAGCGGTCGGCGTCGACAATGCGCAGCGCCGTGTTGAACTCGCGCATGATCCCGCCGTTGAGCTGGTATCGCCCAAACGTGTCCAACGTCAACCAGCGGTAGGGACGAATCTCCGCCGTCCCGAAAAAATCCGAGAAGTCACTCTGACCCGGCGATTTCTCCACCTCGTAATCCGTCCAGCCCGTCAAATCGACCAGGTTCCACGCCTGATCATCCCGGCGTGTCTGCAACGTCTGGCGCAGTCCGAAACGCACGGTGTCCTCCTTCGTGATGGAATCGATCTGGTCGTTGGCCGGGAACGCCAGGGGCGAATAGCGCGTCACCGACAACGAGTCGCCGCCCAACAAGGTCACGTCCCGCACCGAATCGAATTGAAACAGGTCGTTCGTGGAACGGTCCGGCCGCGGCACCCATTGGTATTCCGCAAAGGGTTGGAGAATGTGCCGCAGCCCGTCGATCTGCAACCAATTGTTGTGCACGTCATCCCATTCGCGCGAGATCTTGAAGGAGGTTTCTTCACCCAGATCGTAAATGACCCGGGTCACATTCTGGGTCTCGGGCGCATCACCGGGTGCGCGTGAATAATAGTCGCCGCGAACGCCCGCGTGCGGAACCACCGAGAGCCAACCACCCAGCATGGACGGCACCACGATCTGGTGAAACGTGTCCGCGCGCACGGCGTTGCCCTCGAAATCCGGGCTTTCTCCCGTCCCCACGATGTTGGTGTCGCCGGCATGGTTGTTGTACTGGCCGACACTGCTTTCGCCCTCGTAAAACAGCGGCGTCTGCCCCAGACGAGTCCGATTCACGGCGAGTTTCGCTTCGGGTAGCCGCTCCACCTCCGAGAAAAACTCGTTGAACTGTGGCCGAGCCAGAAACGACAGCGTATAGTCCGGTCCCGCCCTGGTGATGTCCGCCACCGAATCCGGCTCGCGATTCCGGTCGAAATCATGGCGGAAATAGTCGTGGATCATCTCGGCGTCGCTCATTTTGTTGAGATCGACGGTGAGCGTTACATCATTGGTCAGATACTGCTTGTGCTGCCACTCGACACGGTAGCGGTCGGCGGAATTGGTCACGTATCCCGAGGCGGGTCCGCTGGTCACCCCGTGCGACACGAATCCTCCCCCCGGTTCGGATTTGTCCGGGGCCGAGTCGGAGATGTAGTACCCCGTCAACAAGCCGTGCCCGGTTTTCCCCACGCGATACTGCGCGTCCGCCCCGGTCCCGAAGCCGCGTTCGAGGCGTTCATCCGCATGCACCGTCACATCCACCGACCGGTTCGCCTTCCACGTGAAACTGGACAGCAAGAACGGTCCCCAAAGCGAATTGTCGCCCATGGTCACGACCGCCGGCGGCATGTCGCCCTTCAGCGACCAGATCACAATCGGCGACCATAACACCGGGGTCGTGCCCGCGTGAACCGTGACCCCATGCAGGACGAGCCGGTCACCCGACCACACTTCGCCATGATTTGCCTGCAGCGTATACCCCGGATGATCGAGGTCGCTGGTGGTGACCGTGCTGCTGGCGAAGACATAATGATTCGTGCCGACCTGTTCGAGGTTGTGAACGTGAAGGTACAATGGATCGATAAACCCGCGTGCCTCGTCCGCTTTGACCCGTTTGGTAGCGAAATTGTAATACAACGACGGCGCGACCCATTCCTGGGCGCCCTGGTTGAGGCGGACATGGCCTTCCGCCCAGGCTTCACTGGTTTGCTTGTTGAACCGAATCCGGTCCGCCACCAATGTCGCGTCCTTGTCCCGCGCCACGACGTGTCCTTCGAACACGGACATATTGGCGACGTTATCGAACGTCATTCTGTCGAAATTGATTGTCGGAATCGGTGTGATACCCCGTTCACTCGACCCGGGCTCGGCCGTCACGGCATTCGTTTCGGTCACCGCCGGCGTAGAGACCACCGTGTTTGTGACCGCATTTGTTGCTGACGACACGACGGTGGGAGACGGTGGCGCGACAACCTCATTTGTAGCTGTTTGAGGTGGCACGTTGGTCGACGGCACAACGACGGTATTGGTCAACGGTTCGGTCAGCGTGTTCGTCGCGCTCTGCGGAGTTTCGTTTGTCGGCGTTTCGGTCGGCGCGTTTGTGAGCAGTGTCGACGACGCCTCGGGGGTCGTGTTGGTGGCGGATTCTGAAACCATATTTGTCGCCGGCTCAGCGGTGGCGTTGGTCGCGCCTAGCTCGTCGGCGTGCGCACCAGCCGACCAAACCGCCAACGCCACAGCCAACCACAGGAATCGCCCCACTCTCCTCATAAAAGCGGGCGAAAGCTAACATGGCCCGCCTGACCGCAGCAAGGCCAAAGCCCATGGCGTCACCCGCAGGCCGAAAACGGCCACCGTCTCATTGCTGCGCCCCGGAATCGCAAACTTGCGGGAGCGGAAAACTCGAAAGTTCTCCGCCCCTCGAAAAACCGCCCAAATCTGCGTGGTTTTCACATTCGAGCCGGATTGCGCACGGAGTCTGCTTTACACGCGCCGCGTAAACGCATACAAGGGGAAATGACACATGAAGAGACGAGTACCGCCAGCGAAATTGAGTGAGTGGATTGAGTTCTGCTGGCTCTATGTCATCAACCCGACGTTCCGCGCCGCGCCGAACAAGCGCAAAGCCTACTTCGAACATCGCCTCGGCAAGATCTACAACCTGCCCTGCTTCTAAACCGGAACGACAATTCCGGCAGCCGCAGCCTTGGTGAGCAGCACATCCAGGTTTTCCACACAGAAACGCGACCACGATTCGTAGCGTGTCGGGTCTTTCGCTGCTTCCTCGATCGAAATGAACTCCGGCCCAACGATGCCGCTGCGTCCTCCCGCAACGTTCTCATCGGGAACCTGCGCAATATGCACGACGCCGAAATGCACGGCGCCGACATCCGTGCTGTCGTCGTTGATGACCGCTACCGCTGCGTCCTTTACCGCGTCGACCGCGACCTCCTCGCGCAGTTCGCGCCGCATGCCGTCCTGGTAGGGGTTCTCCACGAACAGCACATGGTCTTCCTCGGAGATATGTCCCCCGATTCCGAGTGAATACAATCCGTGCAGACGGGTTTCTTGGCCGCCCTTGCCCCGTCGATAGCGCAGGACCTTTCCATTGCAGAAAAGCAGGACGTAGGGGATGAGCTGCTTGTAGCGGTTGTCGTTCTCGGCCTGCGACCGGTTCAGGTACAACAGATTCTTCGACATGGTCACGATGGGCAAATACCGCTCCACCGCGAGACTCAGGCCCTGAAACACACCAAGTTGCTCGAACAATTCCCGACGGAAACAAAGTACGCGCTCATCTACTGGCATAGGCCCACATGCATAAGGTCAAACCGCAGGAATCGCCAGCCTAAAGATGGCGCGCCGCGAAAAACGCCGGCATTTCGGCCGGTTTCTCAGCGTGTCGCGATGACTTCGATCTCGACCAGGGCGTCCTTGGGCAGACGGGCGACCTGTACCGTCGAACGGGCGGGCGGGTCTGCGGTGAAATACTTCGCGTAGACCTCATTCATCGCGGCGAAATTGTTCATATCGCTCAAGAACACGGTCGATTTCACCACGTTGCCAAAATCGAGGCCTTGCGATTTCAACAGGCCCCGAATGTTGTCGAGGACGCGCGTCGCCTGTTCGGCGACTCCGCCCGCGACCATGTTTCCGGTAACCGGGTCGAGCGGGATTTGCCCCGCACAAAACAAAATGTCGCCGGCCCACGCGGCCTGCGAATAGGGTCCAACAGCTTTTGGCGCAGCGTCTGTCGCCACGATCTTTCGTTTCATTTCGATGTCTCCATTTTTCGAGTTGTTGAATCTTCCTCTCGCCAGGCGAGCCACGCGGCCACCGCCAGCATGGCAAAATCCTCCGCCAGCGCGATCACGCTTACCTTGCGGGCCTCGACGGTGCCAAAGCAGCCACAGCGGATGTCGTATCCATGGGCCAGCGCCCACGTGATCGCCGCGAGGAACATAACCATCATTGCCGTGATCACCCACGCGCTCGCCCGCTTCCAGAGGCCGACCATCAACAAACCGCCCGCGAGCAACTCGATCCATGGCAGCGTGATCGCCACGAGGTTGCCGAGTGCCCGCGGCGGAACGTGGTAGTTGCCGACGTCCTGGGCGAACTGTGCCAGGTCCGGGACATGGGAGAACTGGAAGCCATGAGCGTGGCTGATCTGGACATTGCCGATCTTGGCGAGAGCGGATGCGACAAACACCCCGCCGATGAGCAGCCGCAAAATCAGGTTGATGGTTTTCACGGGTCCGTCCCCGAATGGGTAAGCAGTCCGGCCGTATGCCACGTGGTCCAGCCGTTGACCAGCAACCGTACGTTTCGATAGTGGAGTTCGCGGAGGCGATCCACGAGCCGATGACTCAGATCGCAGTCCAGCCCGTCGCAGTAGCAGACAATCACCGAATCCGTCGTCAGCACGGACTGGATTTGCGGATAGTAGTCGTCGAATTCATCGATGGGCAGGCTCAAGGCGCCAGCGATGTGGCCGGCCTTGTAGTCAGACGTCGCCCGCGCATCCAGGAAGAACGCCGTGCCACTGCTCCACAGCGCCTTCGCTTCGTCCAGGGTTACAACGTCCTTTGCCCGCGGCGGAGCCTTGGGCGGGGTGAGGAGTGGAATCCCTCGCGGCGAGACCGCGTTGGCAGCCAGGCCGAGCGCCGCGCCGGCAAGGACGATAACCAGTGCCTGCCGGAGCGTACAGGCCGGCCGCGCGCCTGCAGCCGGTATGGCCCGGTCATCAGCGGTTTCGTAAGCTTCCTTCAAACGCTACGGGAGAGGTGGATGCGCGCTGGCGTTCCTCAGTACCGTGATCGTGACAGGGACGATGATTTTTGGCTGGAGCGGCGTATTGGTATCAAAGCTGATCGTGCCCCGCTCCGATTGTTGCGGCAAGGTGGTGAGCTTGGCAACGATGGTATACACCTTTCCGTTGTCCACCGGGACGACTTCCAGGGTCATGTTGGCCAGGCTGGTGCTCAGATTGCTGATCTCGAGTCGATTGGTGGTCGTCGAGGAAACCGTGATGCGGCGGACGGTCAATTGCTCGGAATTCACCACTTGATTGGTTTGAATCGCGACGGGCCAGAACAAGGATTCGCGATCGAGTGTGACATCCCCCAGCAAACGCCCATTGACGGGGATGGTCGCCACCGGTTGGGAGATGCCCGCAAGAAACACGCGCACGTTGTCGTTGAACGACCGCGGAGCTCCCTCGGCATGAAGATTGATCAGGAGTTTGGCCGCCTGATCGTTGGACCCTTCGACGGGCTCGACCCGCGCCGTGAGCATGCTGGAGCTGGGTTCTGTCTTGGCCACCACAAGTTTCTGGCCGTCGGTACGACGCAGTATCACGGTGAAGTTGGTCACTGTCCCCTGTTTGAGGGTTCCGAGGAAAACCAGGCCCGGGTTGATATCAACGAGCTGTCGCATCTCGATCTTGATGCTCAAACTGACGGCTGGTGTTTGCGCATCGTTGGAAGGAACGGTGATGTGCTTTTCCAGGTGGCCCCGCTGGCCGGCCACGCGAACGTTGAAGACAAGCTGGCCCGTTTGACCCGCGGCCAACACGTTGGTGCTGAGGCTGGCAACCGTGCATCCGCAGGACGGCTGTGGTTTGCCGATTCTGAGTTCGCCCGAGCCCGTATTCTGGAACGTGAATGTGCCGGTCACGGAGTCGACGAGCGATGTCGGACCGAAATCATACACCGTCTTGTCGAAGTGGATCTTGGGCGCGGCTGCCGGGGCGTTGGTTTCGTCGGCGCGGGCGACACCGAGGGTCGCAATGGCTACGACTGCTACTGCCAGCAATTGTCGATTCATGTGTGGTTCCTGCTGTCTGATTTCTCGTTGAGTTGGTGTTGGCCGAATCTTACAAGGCACCGGACGCTCTGGCAAGTGCAACTCTTCGGTGGCTTCACGCGAAAAACAGTTGCATTTGGCCATCATCCGGTCGAAGATTTCTCGTCCGTCTTCGACAGCAATCATGCATCTCCCGCTCAATCTTTTTGTCCAGTTCCTGGCGGTGGCTTCGGCGCCGGGCTCGCCTTCGCTGTCCGAAGCCGAACTCGTCGCCCGCTCTCCGGTCCTCGGGTTCGCGACGGCCGGCGTGCTCGTGGCCGGGCTGATCAGCGATGTATACCTGTTTTTCCGATTCGTTCGTCCGGCCATTTCGAAGGGCGCGTCGGGGAGCGAGGTGCTTCAAATTGACCCCAAACCGTGGAACATGCAGGATCTGGTGTTTTCCATCGGCGCGCTGATTCTTCTGCTGTTGGCCGGCGAGATGACCGTCGCCCTTGTTTTTCACCTCATGCATCGGGACCTAGAAGAGGCCGTGCCGTGGCTGCTCGGGATGCACATGGCCCTGCGCGTTGCCGTACTCTTTGGGTTTGTTGCCTGTTTCCGGCAACGCGGCATCGACTGGCAGCGCGCGATCGGCCTCGACCGGATTGCCCCCGCGAAAGCCATTGGGCTGGGCGCCACCTGTTTTCTGGCCGTGCTTCCTCCCCTTGCCGTGGTGTTCCCCGTCTATGCCGGATTCTGTCACCTGGTCGGCATCCGGGAAGAAGCCCAGGACATCGTCGATCGCCTGGCAAGTTCCAACTCAGTGGCCATGGTCATTCTAATCGCGGCGTTTGCCGTTGCGGTGGCGCCCGTCTTCGAAGAGTTTCTCTTTCGTGGATTCGCGTACCCGGTGCTGAAACAGCGTTGGGGCATGCTGACCGCGTTGCTGACGGTGTCCGCGGCATTTGCCATCATTCATTTCGATGTGTCCGCCATGGGACCACTCTTCGCGCTGGCCATCGGACTCGGCCTAGCCTACGAGTTGACCGGCTCGCTCCTCACGCCGATCACCATGCACGCCCTGTTCAATGCGGCCAACGTCGTCATGATCCTGTACCTGAGAGCCCATCCATGAACCATCGCGGCGACAAGAGCCGTTCCGTTCGGGAGCGCGGCGAATTCGGTTTGATCCGCGAACTCCACCGCCTCATCGGTTCTCCCGATCAATCGGTGGCGGTTGGTATCGGTGATGACTGTGCCGTGCTTCGCAGCCGTGATCCGCGGCATTATTATCTGTATACCTGCGACCCGGTCGTCGAGAGCGTTCACTATCGGCGGAGCGATCCGCCGCGCCAGGTTGGTTGGAAAGTCATGGCTCGCAACCTCAGCGATATCGCTGCGATGGGGGGAATGCCGCGTTGGGCTGTTGTGAGCATTGGTATACGGGGCGGGACGGATGTCCGCTGGGTGAAACAACTTTACGCCGGCCTGCGCGCCGCGGCGACCGAGTTCGGCTGCCAAATCGTGGGCGGCGACACAACGCACGTACCGCACGAGCAATTTGTCGTGGTTGCGCTGATCGGCGAGGTCGAGAAATCCCGGCTTGCCCTTCGCGGCGGGGCGCGGCGCGGCGATTCGATCATGGTCACCGGGACGCTCGGCGGGTCGCGGCGCGGGAAACATCTGTCCTTCACCCCGCGGGTCCGCGAAGCGCGATGGCTGGTCACGAATTTTCCGCTCCACGCAATGATTGACCTGAGCGATGGATTGTCGAGCGACCTGCATCGCCTGGTGGAAGCCAGCCCGCGCGGGACAGCTGTTGAGATTCATGCGGCGGATATTCCGCTCGCGCGCGCCGCGCGGGGACGTCTGGCCGCCGCGCTCAACGATGGCGAGGATTTCGAATTGCTATTCACCATTGATCCAGGACATGTGACCACCCTCCGTCAGAAATGGGCGAGGCGATTCCGCACGGAATTGACGGAGATCGGCCGGGTTGTGAAATCGAAGCACGCGGTGGCGCTTGTTGGGCGCGATGGCTCTCGGAAGCCCCTTCTTGCGGCAGGTTATGATCACTTCGCAAACCACTGAAACCCGCAGTGTCGAGGAGACGCTGGCGTTCGGGGAGCGTTTGGGCCGCGAGCTGCAACGGGGCGATGTGGTGGCGCTGGTTGGCGGGTTGGGTGCGGGGAAAACCGTGCTGGTCAAGGGCATCGCGCGCGGTCTCGGGATCGCGCAGGAGGCGACCAGTCCCACGTTCACGCTGATCCACGAATATACCGGGGGCCGTCTGCAGTTGTTTCATATCGATTTGTATCGGCTGGATACCATCAACCAGGTGTTGGCAATCGGGATCGAAGAGTATCTGAATGGTCCCGGTGTGACCGTGATCGAGTGGTCGGAAAAAATGGAAGCGCTCGTGCCGTCGACGGCGAAACGAATCCGCATCACAGCGTTGGACAATAATGTCCGCCGCATTGAGGTCGCGTGATCATCCTGGCCATCGATACGTCAACAGTGCGCGGCGCGGTGGCATTGCTCCGTGACGACAAGCCGCTGGGCGAAGAATCCTTCGACCGATCCCGGGCAGGTCAGAATCTCTTCGATGCGGCGGCCCGGTTGTTGTCGGCGCACGGACTCGGTCCGGCGGACCCGGGATTGCTGGCCGTCGGTCTCGGGCCTGGATCCTTCACCGGAATTCGAGCCGGAATTGCCGCGGCGAAAGGACTGGCCCTGCCCCGGCACGTGCCGATCAAAGGCGCGAGCAGTTACGACGCGCTGGCGTTGACGGCCCTGCCGAAGATGCCGCAGGATTGTCCGCAGATGTGCGTCTTGGGGGATGCGCGCCGGGACGAAATCTACTACGCGCTGTACGACCGCGAGGGCCGGCGGGTCAAAGACTGTCGGATCGCCACGCTGGAAGCCCTGGCCGATGAGATTCATCAGCCGATTTGGTTTGTCAGTTCCGAGATCGAGCGCTACAAGGATGACCTGGTGACACTCATGGGCGGGTTCGCGTCCATTGAGGCCGCGCCGATGTACCCCAGGGCCGCGGCGGTGAGCCGGCTGGCATTTCACCGGTTTCGAGACGATAATAATCGCGGCGACGAATCCATGGAGCCGATTTATTTGCGCGCATTACAATACAAGGTGGTCGGAACATGACAGAACCCAGCATGAAGCCGCAGCCGCAGTGGTCCGCGAAACCCGAGCCCGGCGAACGCATTATCGACACGGGCCAGAAAGCGTTTCATGTGAATTTGGACGCCACGAAGTACGGCGCGTTCGCCGAGATCGGCGCAGGGCAGGAGGTGGCGCGCTGGTTTTTCCGGGTGGGCGGCGCGGCCGGTACGGTGGCAAAGACGATTTCGGCGTACGACAAGACCGTGAGCGACGCGATTTACGGCACCGCGGACCGATACGTCAGCCGGGCGCGACTCCAGCAGATGCTGGATTACGAATACAATTTGCTGATTGAACGGCTGAACGCGTCGCGTGGGGCCCAGACGTGCTTTTTCGCGTTCGCCAATACCGTCGCCGCTCGTAGTTACACGCGGAAGAACGATTCGAACGGCTGGCTGGGAATCAAATTCCAGCACCAGCCGCAGGCCGAGCCATCGCAGGTGATGATTCACGTGCGATTGCTCGATGAGGAGAACGTGCGCGAACAGGAAGCCCTGGGGATCATCGGGGTCAATCTGATTTACGGCGCGCTGTTTCACTTCGAGCGACCGCAGTACCTGATCACGTCCCTGCTGGATCACCTCAGCAAGAGCCGGGTGGACGTGGACATGATCAAGGTCTCCGGCGCGGCGTTTGCGAAGGTGGACAACCGTCTGATGAGCCTGCAGCTCGTCGAGCATGAACTGACCGAGGCGGTGATGTTCACCGTGGAGGGCGACGTCGTGCAGCCGTCGGAGATTCTGTACAAGAAACCGGTGCTGGTAGAGCGCGGGACGTTCCGGCCGGTCAATAATCTGCACGTCGACATGCTGGAGTGCGCGCGGCGCCAGTTCCTCGCGGATTCGCCCGACAACGAGGATGCGGTCGTGCTGATGGAGATCACGATGCACAATTTGTTGCAGAACGTGAAGATTCAGCCGGCGGATTTCCTGGCGCGGGTGGACACGATCGCGACGATTGGCAAGACGGTACTGGTGACGCGGCACGGCGAGTTTTACCACGTCGTGGAATATTTGCGTCGGTCCACGCAAAGCAACATTGGCATGGCGGTGGGGATGCCGACCGCACAGCAACTACTCGAGCCCAAATTCTACGGCAATTTGCCCGGCGGGATGCTGGAGGCGTTGGGACGGCTGTTCGCGGGACCTGTGCGGTTGTACATTTATCCGCGGAAGGATGACCAGGAGCAATTGATTACGACGGAGAACATTCCTGTCCCCGACGCCATCAAGCACCTGCTGGAGTATCTGCGACAGCAGCCGTTGGCGGTGGACCTGCAGGGCGTGAACCTGAAGAACCTCGACATTCGGTATGTTGACCTGCTGAAGAAAATCCGGTCGGGCGATCCGGACTGGGAAACGATGGTTCCGCCGGCCGTGGCCGAGATTATCAAGTCGAGGAAGTACTTCGGCTACAGTGGCGGGAATGAGGAGTGAGCGAGTTTTGCAAGCCACCTGGCACTTTCGCGGTGCGGCTCGCGCAGGCCCAGCCGTGACTGTTGTCGACAACCCGCAGGGATCCGGGTGCATCCTGCTTCGGATCTGCAGATTGCCGCCGACAGTGCCGAAGATTCGGTCGTAGAGCGCCATCGTACTCTCCCAAAGGGACCAGCCAATCAATCCTAGCTGGATGAAGAGAGGGTGACGTGACTCCAAATTGGCGCGAACTGGACATGCTTCTTGCTGTTTAGTAGTTGTATGCGAGCGATGACGGCAACGTGCCAGGTGGTTGGGATCGTGGCGGCCGGGATTCTGGCTCCGTTTCTCGTTTGGGCACAGGTTGCGACCGAGACGAACCCGACTTTCTCGCCGCCGAGCGCGGTTTCAGGCGAGTCGGCAACCACCAACGCGCCCGAGATACCTTTCCGTCTCAGTGCGCAGCCGCCAGTCTTCGTCGAGCCAATGCAACCGCCGGCGGTGGTTGAGCCGATGAGGCCTCCGATCACCATCCCGCAGCCGATGCGGGTCGACATTCCCTCGGCGACAGCACCGCCTTCCGTTGCTGTGTCCGCACCGGCTTCCATATCGCGGTCCGCGCCATTGAATATACCGACGAGCCGGGACTTGATTACGAAGTCCATGACATCGGCTCCGGGAGGTTCGCAAGAGAAGCTGAATGCCATCTCCTCGGGCGCCCAGATACTTTCCCCGAGCAATTCGGCTGGGAGTCCCCTGCCGTCTTCGAACTCATCGACCAATCAAGCCGACATCTGGCATCCGAACAACCCCGCGCTGAACGGCGTGGAGTATCATTGGTGATGGGTGACGGCCGGTTGCGGAGAGCGGGGAGCCGAATCGCCGACTGGAATGAGAAGGACGAAGAATGGTCAATGCAGGTCCATCGTGGCGTTGACGACTGCATCGAGCCAGATCCAGATGCCCATCACACCCGAGGCAAGCGACCAGATGAGTAGCAAGCCCGCGGCCGTAAAGTGACGTTCCTTGCGGATGGACAGATAGAATGCTGCCAGCGGAAACAACATGCATGCGGTCCACAGGAAGCTCCGCCCCCATAACGAATTCCACGAAACGACCAACCAGTTGGGCGGGGGCGGGAACGGCACAATGATCGGGTGCAATCCGTCCTGAAACGGAGGCCAGTGGAATCGTTGCAGACGAGCAATGCCGCCGTAGCCCATGAGCAGTCCAAGAAGGTCGAACAGGGCAATTCCGACCAACGTCAGCACAATTTTCATCGGTCGATCTCTTCGTTCACTCCGTGGCGGACGATTACAGATTTGACGCAGGCAGACCGAAATCGTCACGGAGAATGTATCCACTCAGCATGGTGGGGGTGCCGCCTGCAAGTCAGAACCGCGGTACGACGTAAGCCTATCGAGTATTATAATTGACATTGGTATCCGCATAGGATACTGTTGGGGGTTGTGAAGACGCTATTGGGGATTCGTTGTTGGATGGGGACGAGCCGTCGTACTCCGGTGCGGGAGGCGCCCGAACGGCTCCCTATAGTACTTCTGCGAAACGAAGCCAGTTTTCCGGGGGTACCACCGTGTATTCAGGCGATTGCGCGGCAAGTGGTTACGTGGCTGGTTGAGCCAAAACGTCACTTGGCTTCGTTTTGCCGGAAATGGCTTCGTTTGGGGCCCTCGAGCGCATTGGACTGCTGGAATATGGGTGAAATGTGCGTAAGTTATACTCGTCGGATGGATGTGCGAGCGTACCGTGAGTAAGGGAAAGCTTTTGGGTGTTGTCGGTTTGTGTGGCCTGGTCGCGATGGGCTGCGGGACTGTCGCGAAGACTCTGGTGATGAATGATCCCAGGGTCCAACGGGTGCTCACGCCGCCGAAGCCGGAGCACACGGTCGAGCACGTCGGGCGCGTCGAGTACGTGGGCGAAGGCGACAGCCGGATTACCGTACTCTACGTCAGCGGCACACCCTACGAAATGGGTTACGAGCACGGGAGGTTGTTGGCCGATCAGGTGGCGGCGACCATTCACGATGTGCAGGCGGGTGCTGACAAGTTTCTGCCGAAGGAGTTGCGCAACTCGAAGTTGATTTCCCAACGCGAGAAGGACGACATCATCAGCGGCCTGCTGCAACGCGCATGGAACATGATGGCCCGGTATGCGCCCAGGGAAGACAAGGAGGAAATGGCGGGGTTGGCGGCGGGCAGCGGCATCTCGTTGGACCTGATTCACCAGATGCACGCGATTCCCGACGTGGGCGAATCGAGCTGCAGCGGGTTGGTGGCCAAAGGCAGCGCGACGCGTGACGGGCATGTCTATCAGCTTCGCATTCTTGACTACGGCGCCAATTTCAACCTTCAGCGGCGTCCGTTGATCACGGTATACCGCCCAACGACCGACAACGCGAACCAGTATGTGACCATCGGCTGGATCGGGTTTGTCGGCGCGATCTCGGGTGTGAACGAGAAGGCCGTGGCGTTGAGTGAGATGGGATTTGGCGTTCCGCCGGGAGGCAAAACGTTGGCGGGCACGCCGATGCCGTTCCTGCTGAAGAATGTATTGCGGTACGCGGACAGCGCCGATGAAGCCGCAGCGATCATTCGGGCGGCCCGACGGACGAATTCGTACGTGTATTTTCTGGGTGACAAACGTGATGATCCGATCGGCATGGTCACGTCGGCGTATCGTTGCCTGACCTATCACGCCAACGAGAGCGACTCGCTCGTGGTCGACCGTGAAACGATGCCGCAGTTCCGCGATGTGGTTTACGGAGGCCACTATGAAAGCAAGCAGGCGAAGCTGGTCCAGCAGATGGATGGCACGATCGATGTCGCGGCGATTCAGGAGCTGGCGAAGCAGATCGCCATGAAGTCAAATTTGCAGACGGTGATTTACGACCTGACAGCGGACAAAATCTGGGTGGCGAACCGCAAAGATAATGTTCGGGCCGCCGATCGGCCGTATGTGGAGTTTTCGCTGGGCGATGCGTGGAACAAGTCGGCGCAGTACGCGAGCGCCAAGGGAGTCACGACGGCGCGCTCGGACAACTGAGGACGGTCGATGCATGACAGATACACCTGGATGAACATTGTACGAGCACCGGTACTACTGGTTCTCAGTTTAAGCGCAGCAATGGCATCCGTCGCGTATTCACAGACGGCGCCGAAAGACGTGCTTCCTCCAACGTCGGTGCCACACCCGCCGGTGTCCCCCACGTTGAATCTCACGACACCGAGTCCCGTAAGCGCGCCGTCGCCAATGCCAACAGCGATTATGCCCCAAGCTCCGCTACCGGCTTCTCCCAGCGTGCCGCAATCTCTCACGCCCGGCGTGGTCGAAACGAACAAGTTGCCCGCAGCGCTGAGTGGAGGCTCGGCGTCCTCCGCCGGCGCTCCATCAACCTTGTGGACAAATGTCAATTCCACGCCTTCATCTGTCTGGGACAAAGCCGCGCCGCCAACCGCCGCCACGCCATCCGCTGCCAAGACCGCGTCCGATCCGTGGTCGGCACCTCGACCGGGCGGGACGTTGTGGAATTCGGGCACGACGACAGGCCCTGCCAACGCCAAGTCCGACTGGAAGTAGAAATGCTCGACGGAGTTCTGATACACTCCCGGGGCATTCTATGATACCGCAATCGTATCACCGTTGCTGGGTGGAGATCGACCTCCACGCGTTGCGCCATAATGTTGCCGCCATTCGCCAACGAATCGGGGGCGAGGTAAAGTTGATGGCCGTGGTGAAGGCCGATGCGTATGGGCATGGGTTGGCACAGGTGGGCAGCACGCTGATGCAGTGCGGTGTCGATGCGTTCGCGGTCGCGAATTTGTCGGAAGCGCTCGTATTACGCCAAATTGGCGGCACGGGCTGGCCGATTCTCTTGTTCGGCTCGGCGTTGCCATTCGAAGTGGCGAAGATGGTCGAGCAAAACATCACGCCGACGATCTCGACGCTCGATGAGGCCGGACTGTTCGAGCAAGAGGCGCACCGGCGCGGAAAGACGGTGGACGTGCACGTCGAGATCGACACGGGCATGGGACGTGTCGGCTTCTGGCATGAGGAGGCGATCGGAGCCATTCTGCAAATCGCCAGGCTCCCCCATCTGCGGATCGCCGGATTGTACACGCATTTCCCCTCAGCCGACGATAATCTCGATGAGACGCGACGGGAGTTGGGCCTTTTTCAGCGGATCGTCCAGATACTCGCCAGCAACGGAATCGTGATTCCGTTCATTCATTCTTCGAACAGTGCCGCAGTCGTGCGCTTACAGGAGGCGCACCTGACCATGGTCAGGCCGGGGCTGTTGCTGTACGGCATTTGCCCCACGGATGTGCCTGCGGGCGAGTTTCGTCCCCTGCTCTCGTTCAAGGCGCGCGTGGCGTACGTCAAAGATATCGCTGCGGGCCGCACGATCAGTTATGGCCAGACATTTCTCGCGGAGAAACCAATGCGCATCGCCACGGTTACGGCCGGCTACGCCGATGGGTTTAGTCGTCATCTATCCAACAAGGGCGAGGTGCTCGTGGGTGGAACGCGCTGCCGCGTTGTCGGCCGTGTGACGATGGACCAAATCATGGTGGACGTGACGCAACTTCCCGGCGTGGAATGTGGTGACGAGGTGGTTCTCATCGGCGAACAAGGCGGTGCGCACATTACTGCCAGTGACGTGGCGCTCTGGGAGGACACGATCCCGTGGGAGGTGCTCTGCGGCATTCCCAAGAACGCCCGGGTCTCCCGGGTCTACCACGGCGCGGCGGCTGCCTAGTCCTGACGGCTCCGGTCAATTTGCCAAAGCGTCTCCTGAGGTTTATGTTCCTTCAGCAAGAACGAGGAGGCACATGAAACAGACGACAAAGGCAAAGACGCCAGTGAAACGATCTCGTCGAACCAAATGCGCCTGCGCGAGCTGCCAGTGCACGGTGTCGATTAGCGGCGGCGTCCGCCGGGGCAATCTCGTATTCTGTAGCGAGGCCTGCGCGTCACGTGCCTGCACGGTCGAGGTGTGCGCGTGCGAGCACGATTGTTGTGCGGCGTGAGGCACTGATGGTCCGAATTGGCGGGGCGCAGAGCACGGCCCAACGGCACACGCGCGGGGCGTCGCGATTATCGGCGGGATTGGCCGGGTGCGTGCTTCTTGTGAACTGATTTTCGCGCTTTGTGCTTCGCCGATTCCCAGAGTGCGTCGAGTTCTTCGAGCGTGCAATTTTCCAGCCGCCGTCCGCTCGCGTGGACGGCCTTCTCGATCTGCTGAAACCGTTTCACAAATTTGGCAATACTGCGATTCAACAAATCTTCTGCCTGAAGGTCTTCAAATCTCGCCAGGTTCACCGCCGCAAATAGAAGGTCGCCCACTTCTTCTTCAAATTGTCTCCGACTCTTCGACGCCAGCGCGCCCTTGAGCTCGCGGACTTCTTCCTCCACTTTCGCAACCACGTCGTTGACATGTTTCCAATCGAATCCGACGCGCGCGACCTTGCGCTGCACTTTGTCAGCCTTCAACAATGCCGGCAAATGCTTCGGCAGGTCTTCGAGGTGAACGATGCTGGTCGAGCCTTTCTCTGACTTCTTGATCGCTTCCCATTGCTGGAGCACCTCGGCGCTGTCGCGGGCCGTCGCCTTGCCGAACACATGCGGATGACGGTGCACGAGTTTGTCGCTGATTGACCTGGCCACCGCCTCAAAATCAAACTCGCCTCTCTCACTCGCCATCTGCGAGTGAAAGACGACCTGCAGGAGGATGTCGCCGAGTTCATCCCGAAACGCGCCCATATTCTTCCGATCGAGCGCGTCAAGCGCCTCGTAGCATTCCTCAATCAGGTTGTGGCTGATGGATTGGTGCGTCTGCTCGCGGTCCCACGGACAACCGCCCGGCCCGCGCAACCGCGCCATGATCTTCACCAACCTCGCCATGTTCTTGGTTTGTGTTGCCATGTCGAGCGCGTTAGAATACGTGCGGGAGGCAACTATGGCAAAGAAAATTGGGGTCGTCCTGTCCGGCTGTGGTGTCATGGACGGCACGGAGATCCACGAAAGCGTGCTGGTCCTTCTGGCAATCTCGCGCGCCGGCGCCGAAACAATCTGCATGGCGCCAAACGTTCGCCAGCATCATGTCATCAATCATCTTACCAACGAGGAGTCCAAAGGCGAAATCCGCAATGTCCTCGTCGAATCCGCCCGCATCGCTCGTGGCAAAATTCGGGACGTCACTTCGGTGAAGGCAGCAGAAATCGACGCCCTCATCTTTCCAGGCGGTTTCGGGGCGGCGAAGAACCTGTGCGATTACGCGTTCAAAGGACCCGATTGCTCAGTCAATGCGGACGTGGCGCGCTTGGCGACTGAAGTTCATCAACAGCAGAAACCCATTGGCATCGTTTGCATCGCTCCTGTTATCGCGGCAAAGCTTTTCGGCCCGACCCATCCTCAGATTACGATTGGAACTGATAAGAATACGGCCAAAGACATCGAGATGATGGGCGCAAAGCACATTTCCTGCATGGTGGAGGATATTGTGATCGACACGGAAGGAAAGCTCGTCAGCACTCCTGCGTACATGTTGGCCAACGACATTGCCGAAGCCGCTCAGGGAATCCAAAAACTCGTAACCGCGGTAATCGGATTGGCTTAGGGACTACCTACTGTCCAGCGATTCTCGCAAAAATAAGACGAGCAGGACGCTTTTACGCCCTGCCCGTCAGATTGTTTGCAATTTCAGAGTTTTACGCGCGAGACCGGCTTCCGCTCGGAAAGGCCAACACTTTCTCCTCTTCTTCAGTCAATGCGGTACTGCGAAGCGGAGCAGCCTGCTCCTTGCGCCGCAGCTCCCACAGGCGTTCAAGTTCCGCCTCCAAAGAAGCGATCCGGTGTGTGCCGACCGTGGGGAGATCGTCCCCGGCATTTGCCAGCCGACTGCGCAAAAGCTGCAATTCATCAGTCACTTGCGCAATCTTTTCCAGCAAAGTGGGCTCCTTTACAGGACGCACCACTCGAGCTAGACGTCGCAACGGTGACGACCGTCGGGCTTTTTTCATAGTTCGTTGTCGAGCTTTCATCATTTGTGATTATATGACACACATTTATATCACTTGTTCAAACGGAAACAAGCTATTTTCGGCCTGTTTTCGACGCAATAGTATGTAATGGCTTTATGGCCAATTGGATATGACTCATCAAGAATCTGTAACATACTGGTAACCTAGAGCAGAATCAGGTTACCAAGCTCAAAAATCGCCAACATCGCCTGCTAGGTTTCTAAACGGTGACTCAGCAGCTTGTCGCCCTCGAAAATAAAATACCCGTGAAACTTCTTCCGCTTCAGCAACAACGGCATCCAATACGCGTCGTCCTCCCACATGTCATGGTATGGGATCTTGGCGATATCCGTCCAAATCGGAGTCGCTTCGTCTGTTTCGATTAGCTCCCCCTCACATCCCCCTGCAGCAAACACCGCCACATGCAGCTTATACCCACCCAAAAACTCAAAAAACAACTCGCCCACCCACTCCAAATCCGTCGGCGTTACCCCAATCTCTTCCTGCGTTTCACGAATTGCCGCCTCCTCCGCTGTTTCCCCCTTCTCCAGCCGACCGCCAGGCCCATTCATCTTCCCCGCCCCAAGCCCCCGCTTCTTGCGTATCAACAGGATCTGCCCATCCCGGATCACAAAGCAGAGATTTGCATACTCCGTCGGCTTCCATTTCGACCAATCGATCTTATCCACATGCACTTGTGCTTTCATTTCTGCCTTCCTCGCCCCGTTTGCCGCCATCGGTCACGCCATTCCCATTCCCTTCACCGCCGCTCATGATTCCGAATCTTGTGGAAACTCCCTTCTTCGCACGCCCGCACGAAGCTCTCCGTCACCGACTTCAGATCCTCCCATCGCATTCGAATCCGCTCGGCCTCACTTTGTGAAATATTATCGTCCACCGCCCCATTCGCGATCACCGACAGCATCTCGGCAAAATCCTGCACCACCCGATGCGTCGCCGGCACCAACGAATACGTCCGATGCCGCGTCACTTTTGGGTTCTCGATGAAAAATCCGTTCGCATGCGCGCAGATCCACTCCACAATCCGCGCGTCCTCCGCCGCCTCCATCAAGGCCACCGTCCGATCCAATGGATTGGTCGCTCCGCTCCCCTGCTCGGGCGGCTCGGCCCACTTGTACACCATCGACACCGACAGCCCCATCTTATCCGCGATCTCTTTCGGGTTGTGCGCCTGAAAAACCTCCCGCAGCAGTTCATACGATTTCATGGCGGCCCAGATGTTTACCTACAAACCACCCGTTTGTAAATGACGGCGCAATCCTCGTTTCGCTCTCCCATCTATCTTCCGCATTGCCACCTCAACCGAGACACGCTACAATCCCGGCCTCGTAGCGGAATGGAGAAGCGCGATGAACGCCTTCCAGCTTTGCATGCTATGCTGCACCTTATCCGTCGCGACCGCCTTCGCCGACGAACCCGACGCGCTACCCAAGATCGTCACTGTCGACGGCGTCACGTATTCCAACGTCTCATGGCGCACCGTCACGCCGGGCACCGTCACGATCTTCCATCAGACGGGTGTCGCCTCGATCCAGCTCGCCAAGCTCCCTTCCGAACTCCGCCAGCATTTCGGCTATGATCCCCAGAAGGCCGCCGATTACCTGCAGGCCGATTCCATCACCCAAGCGGAGCAGGCAAAACGGATCGTGGAGGCGCAAACCGTGCGCGCCCGACAACAACACCAGGCCGCTCTCGAACAACAAGCGGCGCAGGAGCAAGCTTCCCAGGCAAGCCCAAGTCCGGTGCCAGCAAGCCGATCGAATCAAAATCAACCGCTACAATCGACCACTGTCGTTAAGCTGGACTTCTCCAACGTCGACTTCCAACCGCCCTCCAACGGCATGAGCTGCGCCGCGCTGCTCCTGACAAGCGGAACAAGAGCCACCGTTCTCTACGACGCGAGCGCTCAGCCCTACTTGGATTTCTGCGCCTCCCAGCGCGGCGTCTGGAACCAGCAAGAGCGCAATCTGGCTCAATCGAGTGCCTCGTACTCGCAGCGGTATTGGTGGGAGCAAATGCATTACGACCACAAGCTGCCAACGTTTGTCGCTTACGGCGTGTCGCTCGGTCCCACCGCATACAGGCTCGTTGGCAACTCCATCTATCAGGAAATGGGCGGCTCCATCACCTACATCTGGCGATAACCCGTTGCGCGATTGTCTCGCCCGTTCAGTTTGCCTTCCTCGTCGCCGTAGGAATGGTTGCCTGCCCCTATTTCTTATCGGGGTTGCCCCTTCTCTCACCCAGCGCTACAATCCCGCCCTCAGAAAACACTTGGCCATGGATATTTCCTTCGCGTGCGATAAGTGCGGCAGAAAACTCGTCATCGACGATGCCGGTGCCGGTATCACGATCGATTGTCCCGACTGCGGCAAGCCAGTCTACGTACCGAACTCACCACCAGCGTCGCCACCAAAACCCAAAGACGCTCCCGCCCGCGTGGAAGCCAAACCTTTGGGCCGCGTCGCCATCGCTCCTGCCGCGCCCGCGCCGACACCGGCAGCCCCCACGCGCGTCCTGCCGTCCCGGCCCCGCAGCAACCCGCTCGTCCCCTCCTCCACGCCGAAACAAAGAACTCCCGTCCACCCCTCCATCGAAGCCGCCGTCCATTGCCTCGTCATCTTGGTCGGAATGGAATTCGTTGCGTTCTTGTGCCTGCGCCAGAGTCTCTCGCTGGCCAACGCGATCCTCTTGGCGAGCATGCCATTCATCGTCGCCCCCTTATTATGTGCCATTTACGGCATGTGCGTTGGCCACGTTCGGCACGGACTCTTGGTGCTGGCGGGCCTCTCGCTCATCATCGCCCTGTCCTGCTTGGTCGCCCCTGCGGTAATCGTAGGCCCAACACAGGCGCAGATTCAGGAGATAATGCAGCAGCAAATGCAAAATCTACAGAAGGCATTTCCGCAGCCACCGCCGCACCCGTGATGGGACCGTCATCTTCGTCCAGTTCGTGTCTCATTCGCGTGCTTCGTGTTGCTGTATTACAAACATCCCGCCAAATTATAAATGACGCCTTGCCATTCCGCGTGTTTCATTAGCCACAATGAAACAGACACCGGCATCCACACCCCCGCCGATCCGGGAAGTGCTTGACGCGTCCGCCCCGCGCACACCATCATCCCGTTCCCGAGGCTTTGCCTGACATGAAACGCGTCTGCCCAAAATGTGACGTGCCCCTGTTTGTCCTGCATTTCCAGCATCTCGACGTCCATTTCTGCGAGAAATGCCGCGGTCTCTGGCTCGGCGCCGGTGAACTCGAAGCCATCATGCAGCGCACCGGCGCTCACACCGACGATCCCCTCTTGAAATTTCAAAGCCAGGAAGGCGCCGAACCCAAGGGCCGTCCGCATCTCTGTCCACGGTGCGATGCCGCCCTTCACGAAATCCAGGTCCAACACCCGGGCTCGCCTGCGCTCACGCTCGACAAATGTCCCTGCGGCCACGGCTTGTGGTTCGACGATCACGAATTGCAACAGCTTCTCGCCATGTTCCCGCCCGAAACCGGCGCGAGCAAGACCATCGATCAATTGAACGATCTTTTCGGCGTGCAATCAAAACTGCAAAATGAATGAGGAGATAGAATCATGATATTTGGAATTGGACTCATCGCCCTGGTCCTCGTCGGACTGGTGGTCATCTTGTTCGCGTGGATCGCGGGCACCTACAACGGCCTGATCCGACTCCGCAACCAACTGGAGAACGCCTGGGCGCAAATCGACGTCCAGCTCAAACGCCGCCACGACCTGATCCCCAATCTTGTCGAGACGGTTAAAGGTTACGCCAAACACGAGAGCGGCACGCTCGAGAAGGTCATCCAGGCCCGCAACATGGCCGTCAGCGCCAAGTCCGTTGGCGAACGCGCCGAAGCGGAAAACGTCCTCACGGGCGCCCTGAAATCGCTGTTCGCTGTTGCCGAGGCGTATCCCGACCTGAAAGCCAACCAGAACTTCCTCGCGCTGCAGGAGGAATTGACCTCCACGGAGAACAAGATTTCTTTCTCGCGCCAGTTCTATAACGACACCGTGATGACCTTCAACACGCGCCTGGAGGTCTTCCCCACCAACTTCATCGCTGGCATGTTCCATTTCACACGCCACGATTTCTTTGAAGTCAAAGCCCCGGAGGAACGCGAGGCGCCTAAAGTCCAATTCTAGTCTCCTCGCCGCGTTTGCGGGGAGAGGATCAAGGTGAGGGGTTGTCGCCTACGCTCTCGCACCAACTCTCCCCCTCAACGACGCGGAACATTTCACGACCATGTGGGAAGTCATCGCATCCAATCGCCGACGTTCCATCCTGCTGATCATCGTCATGGCGGTGATGCTCGTCATCATTGGCTATGTTGCCGGCGAGGTGATGTTCTGGGGCATCGCCCATCATCGGGTTTTGTCTCGCCACCATTACAGTTACGGCTACCAGTCCTACGGCCAGACCGACTCCGGTTCCGCAGCCGACGTCGATGCCGGCGGCATGATCGGCGTCGGCCTCGCGCTGGTGATCATGTCGGTGATGCTCTTCGTCTATTTCACCGATGCCGAGGATGTCCTGATGCACGGCATGTCCGCGCGCGAATTGAAACGCGATGACAGCCCGCAGTTGTTCAATATCGTCGACGAAATGGTCCTCGCGTCCGGGCTCGGCTTCACGCCGAAGATCTATCTCATCGACGATCCCGCTCCGAACGCCTTTGCGGTCGGTCGCAAACCGGAAACCAGCGCGATCTGCGTCACCACGGGCTTGCTCTATCGCCTCAATCGCGACGAACTCCAGGGCGTGATCGGCCATGAGACCGGTCACCTGAAGAACCGTGACGTGCAGTTCATGACACTTGCCGGCGTCATGCTCGGCAGTATCATCATTCTCTCCGTCATCGTCCGCCAGTATTTCTGGTACGGCGGACGCGTTCGTACACGGTCCAGTTCCCGCGACGGCGACGGCGGAGCGCAGGCGATCATCCTCGTCGTCGGACTGTTGTTCGCCATCCTCGGACCGATCATGGCCCAAATCCTCTATTTCGCCTGCTCTCGCAAACGCGAGTTTCTCGCCGATGCCTCCAGCGCCCAATTCACTCGCTACCCGGAGGGACTCGCCTCTGCCCTCGAGAAAATCTCCGCGGCCCACGAGTCGCTGAGCTTCGCCAGCGATGCTACTGCTCCGATGTTCATCGTCAATCCCCTGACCGCCGCCACCGGTGAAGCCGACAGCATTTTCTCCTCGCATCCGCCGACCGCTGACCGCATCCGCATCCTGCGCGCGATGACCGGCGCGTCGTTTGCCGACTACGAAGCTGCCTGGCGCCGCGCCAAGGGTGGCTCGCTCATCGGTTCGCAGACGCTCCAGTCAGCCCAGCAGCAAACCATCCGCGCACCGTCCAACGAAGGCCCGATTCAGTCCCGCCGCGAAACCCACGACGTTGTCCGCCGGTACCACGGCTACATGCGCCTTCACTGCAACTGCGGACTCGATATTTCTGTCCCCGAAGGGTACGAGCAGGACACGATTCGTTGCTTCCGTTGCGGCAACGTCCTCACCATCCCGGCGGCGGCGCCCGCGCCACCAACTTCATCCACTGCCGCCAGTGCGATCCCTCCGGTTATTCCAGGGATCGCTCCGCCGGTGGTCGCGCCTGCGGGCGCGCTCCAGTTCCATCGTACGAATGCCAATAGCTGGGAGTCCTTCCGTTGCGCTTGCGGTCGAACGATCCAACTCAGCCCCGCGTTCGCCGCGCCTCACATCACCTGCACCGCTTGCGGCCGAAGCATCGCCATCACTTGAAGAAAGACTTTGACCATGCGGCCTCGCCCTCTCGCCCACCTCTACACAAAAAGCATCCTGCTGCTCGCCGCCGTTGCTTCCCCGCTATTCCTTCCCTCGTGCGCGACCAGTCGTCTGAGAGTTACCCAGCCACCCCAAGCGGACGTCGACCAAAAGGCAAAGACCGAGCAGGAGTTCACCGCCTTCAACCCGCATTACAGAGAGGAAAAGGCTGAGCGCATCGCCAAACTCCGCAAACTCTACGCCACTGTCGTCAGTCGCGAAGCATCCAACCAAAGCACGTCGTGCTCCCATCAGATCCTCTGGGAACTGAAAGCGCTCCTCATCGAAACCGCCGATTTCAAAGTCGTCGATCAGCGTATCGCCGACCTCGAAACCAGCCTTGGCCACCCCGACCAGGAAATTGCCGCAAACCAGCAGGATCCCCAGGACGGCAGCTGGGGTCACTGCTTCGACGAGTGGTACTGCAGGCTGGACGCCTCCACCGATCCGCTCATGAGTTTCTCCAACCGGCACAAGTCACCTGAGATCTACCCCCGTTTGCTCGACCAGATCAACTCGCCCGAGAAGCTCACCGCCTATCTCACTTCGGTCTCGGTCTCGGATATTCCCCGCACCGGCATCGATCACCTCGGCGAATTCAATCTCTCCATCAGCGACCTGATGCGTCTGATCTTGCGCGATCGTCCGTACAACTATCCATGGGACCCCCGTCTCCGCGCCACAATTCGTCATCTTCTCTACCGGCTCCGTAATCCCGCGACGGGTTGCTGGGGCGAACGCTACCTCCGCGATGGCCACATCGTGTTCGTCGATGACCTGAGCACCACGTTTCACATCGTGAGCTATCTCCACGGTGACGTGCCTGATATCACGCGTACCGTCGACACCACCCTGGCCGTGAAAGACCTCGATTTCCCCGTCGGTTGGTTGATGAAAGGCCAATACTGGAACCACAACAACATGGATGTCGTGGCGATCTTCAAAGCCGGCTGGCCCCATGCCTACCCGGCACAACGATTAGCCATGGCCCGCGAAATCGAGAAGATGCTCCATTGGTGTCTCACGGAGTCCTTTCAGCCCGATGGTTCCTTCAAACCAAACATCGGCGATGGTTCGCTCGAAGAGGCCGAATACTACGCGACCTCGTTCCTCGCCCGCATCGGCTTCTTCGACAAGAACGAACGCTTCTGGACCAATCGCGATTTCCCCGATGCCCCGGGCATCCGCGACAAAATCATCGCCTACGTCCTCGCCCACCGGAAAGCCGCGGGCTCCGGCGGCAGCTACTACCAAAGCACGCTCGAAGATTGTCTCCATTACAAGCCGGACAGGGAATGATCTGGTCTGCAGGCTGATCGTCCCGGCAAGACAATTGCTGCGTTAACGTGGTAATGAATCACCCGGACAATTTTGGCACTCCACAACCGCAGCGATCTGACGGCCTCGCCAGAATCGCCCCCATCCTGATCGTCGGGATCACACTACTCACCTACGTCAACAGCCTTCAGTGTCCCTTCATCTTCGACGATATCCCATCCATCGTCCGCAACCCGAGCATCCGCCAACTCTGGCCACTCACCGTTCCGCTGCGCTCCATCCCCGTCGGCGCCGTCCATTCACGCCCAATCGCCAATCTCTCCCTCGCCGTCAACTACGCCGTCTGCGGACTCGACGCGCCCGGCTATCACATCGTCAACATTCTCTTGCACGTCCTCACCGCTCTCTTGCTGTACGGCATCGTCCGTCGCACGCTCCGTTTGGCACGATATGGCGACACGTTCCTCCGCAGCGCGACACGCATGGCCATGGCCGTCGCCCTCATCTGGAGCGTGCATCCGCTCACCACCAATGTCGTCACCTACGTCATCCAGCGCACCGAAGGGCTCATGGCGCTGTTCTATCTGCTCACCCTCTACTGCGTCATCCGCGGCGCAACTTCACCGCGTAGCGCGCCGTGGTACATCGCCGCCGTGGTCGCCTCTGCCTTGGGAATGGGCACAAAGGAAGTAATGGTCTCCGCGCCGCTCGTCATCTTCCTTTACGATCGTTGCTTTCTCTCTTCCTCGTTCCGCAAGGCATGGCAACAACGCTGGCGCTTGCACGTGGCCCTCGCCGCAACCGGGCTCGTGGTCGTCGCGGAGTTCTTCAATACCGATTTCGCCGTGAAACGCGGCGGCGGCGATCCGTTCACCACCTTCCAATACCTGCGCACGCAGGCCGAGGTGATTGTCCACTATATCAGGCTGAGCGTCTGGCCTTCAGCGTTGGTGCTGGATTATCTCGATTGGCCCGTCGCCCATCTCTCATTTTCGCTCGTCGCCTCATGCGCTGCCATACTTGCTGCGTTGGCCACAACAATCTGGGCGCTGCGCTCCCGCCCTGCGCTCGGCTTCCTCGGCGCGTTCTTCTTTCTCGTCCTCGCCCCCACTTCCAGCTTCCTCCCGTTGTTCGGCGAAGTCGCCTCGGAACGTCGCATGTACCTGGCTCTGATCCCGCTGGTCGTGCTGCTCGTACTCGGTTTTCACTTCGCGCTTATGTCAGTCGTCGCTGCCCGCAAGCTCACTCTCCCGCAATGCCGCTGGATCGCGACGGCCGAAATCGCCGCGCTGGTTGCGATTCTTGCTACCGTAACCGCCCATCGCAACCACGACTACCGCAGCGCCCTCGCCATTTGGACCGATACCGCCGCCGAGCGCCCCGGCAACTGGCGCGCCTTCACCGAGGTCGGCACCGCGCTCGCCGCTGACGGACGCACCGCCGAAGCCATCGTCAGCTACCAGCACGCGCTTCTGCTCCGGCCCGATTACGCCATGGCCTGGGCTAATTGGGGTGTCACCCTCGGCATGGAAGGCAAATTCGATGACGCCGTCGCGAAGCTTCAGAAGTCGCTCGAACTCGATCCTCGCTCCGCCTCCGCCCACTACAACCTCGGCCTCGCGCTCTCCAAACAAGACCACTCCGATCTCGCCAAAGCCCAGTTCGAACAAGCCCTTCGCTTAGATCCGACCTTCTCCAAAGCCCGCCTCCGCCTCGAGCAGGCGAAGCTCTAGCACTTGATCGTTTCGGCTTTTGGCATCGATCCCGACGCGGTAAACTGCCGCCATGACCCGGGTCGGCAGAACCGCTTCACCGCCTTCCAAGCCCGTCCTCATCTTCGATGGCGATTGCAATTTCTGTCGGCGATGGATCTCCCGCTGGCGCGAATCTACGGCTGACCGTGTCGAATACATTCCCCTCCAGGACCCGTCTATCGCCTCCCGTTTTCCCGAGTTGCCGCGTGCGCAGTGCGAGCAGTCGGTCCAATTGGTCGACACCGATGGCGCGATTTACTCCGCCGCTGAAGCCGTCTTCCGCTCACTGGCGTGCGCGCCGCGCCATCGTTGGTCGCTGTGGCTCTATCAGCGCTTACCCGGTGTCTCCCCTGTCACCGAATCCTTCTACCGCTTCGTGGCCAAACATCGTACCGGGTTCTCATTCTTCACACGCATGCTCTGGGGGCAACACGTTGAACAACCGAGCCACTTCCTCACGCGCTGGCTCTTCCTCCGCCTCCTCGGGCTCGCCTACCTGTTTGCGTTTCTCTCGCTGTGGACGCAGGTGGACGGCCTCATCGGTAGCCACGGCATCACGCCCGCCGCCCATCTCATGGACATGGCCCGCGCCTGGGCTCAGGAACACACCAGTTGGGACGCCCACTGGCAAATGCCGACCCTCTGCTGGTTCAGCGCCAGCGACAGTTTCCTCCACGCTCTGTGCGCCGGCGGCACGATGCTCTCGCTCCTCGTCATTTTCGGAATCGCGCCCGCCCCGTCGCTGGCTTTGCTCTGGCTCTTCTATCTGTCGCTCTCGGTCGTCAGCGATGTGTTTCTCGGCTACCAATGGGATGCACTGCTGCTGGAAACCGGCCTACTCGCCATCTTCTTCGCGCCCCTGCAACTCGGGCCCGGCCTTAAACAGGAAACGCCGCCGTCCCGCATCATGCTCTGGCTGCTCCGCTGGCTCTTGTTTCGCCTGATGTTCGCCTCGGGCGTGGTGAAGCTCGCCACTCACGACCCAACCTGGCGTAACTTTACCGCCCTGACATTCCACTACGAAACCCAGCCGCTCCCCACTTGGATCGCGTGGTATGCCAACCAACTCCCGCTCTGGTTCCAGAAATTCTCCTGCGCCGTCATGTTCGCCATCGAACTCGGTACCCCATTCCTGATCTTCACGCCGCGTCGGCTGCGGTTCATCGCCGCGGGTGCGATCACGTTTCTGATGCTCTGCATCGCCCTCACCGGCAATTACTGCTTCTTCAACTTGCTCACCATCGCCCTCTGCGCCCTCCTGCTCGACGACGCAGCCCTCCGACGATTCATCCCGTCCCGCTGGCGCGACCGGCGAGCCAACCCCGGTCGCCTGCGTTGGCCGGCATGGATCACCGCTCCTTTAGCGGTGGTAGTGATGAGCGTGACGACGATGACGTTGGCGGGCGCGTTCCAGGAATCCATCTCATGGCCGGCCCCGATGGTGGAGCTGTACGGCGTCCTGTCCACAACCCGCAGCTTTAACGGCTACGGCCTGTTCGCCTCGATGACCACCACCCGCCCGGAGATTATCATCGAGGGAAGTAACGACGCCAAGACGTGGCTGCCCTACGAATTCAAATACAAACCCGGCGACGTCATGCACCGTCCGCAATTCGTCGAGCCGTTCCAGCCGCGCCTCGACTGGCAGATGTGGTTCGAAGCCCTGCGCGTCGGAAACGCCCGGCCCAGCCAGTGGTTCCTGAGCTTCTGCGAGAAGCTGCTTCAAGGTCAGCCCGAAGTTCTCGCCCTCCTCAAAACCAATCCCTTCCCCAACTCTCCCCCGCGCTACATCCGCGCAACCGTCTACGACTATCACTTCACCAACTTCGCCCAACGCCACGAAACCGGCGCCTGGTGGCGCCGCACCTTCATCGCCCCATACTACCCGGTGCTCTCACTGCGAACCGGTCCGCCAGACAACTAGTGCCCGCACTGCGGTGTTTTAGTTTGAGGCCGGCCCGAATTCAGAAAATCCAGCGCCTTCTGGTAGCTGCGCCGGTCCAGGTAATGCCGCAGCATCTCCGGCGCATCCGGCCCGAGTCGCTGTTGCAATTCTGTCACGCGCGCCAATGACACCGAGATCGCCTCGCGGTCGCTGGCCGCCGCGGCCTGCATGAATCTCGTCAACGCCTCCCGCAGCTCTTGCTCGACCATCAACATCTCAACGCCGAACTCCTTCCAAATGTTTCCCGCGCTTCTTGCCCTGTTTGAAATCCCACAGGAGCCAATCGTCATCTGCCACAAACTTCCGCAGTTTTCGGTCCCATTTCTTCGGTAGCTCGTGATTCAATTTCTCCAAGAAGGGCAACAACGCCCGCCGCGGTCTGTGCCGCCGCTCATGCTCGTCCACGGCAATCTCATCCTGCCAGCCCAGCTTCTTCCGGTACGCCGCGAACCCGAATCCATCGAAGAAATTCTCGCCGCCAACCAACGGGATGTACCACAGACTCGGAATACCGCGCGGGTTCTCGCGAATCGGGATCTCCTTCTCCAATCGCGCCAGCAGTTCCGCGCCCTTCGCGTCATTCTTCAAATGCTCGCGCAGCTCATGCAACGTCGGAAAATTGATGGGAGGACTCACAAACAGCACCGGCTTGTGCTGCAGCGTCGCCATGATGATCTCGTGCGGCGTGCCCACGCTGTAAATGTTCGTCGGACAATACGAAATCGTGAAATCGCTCGTGTCGACCATCCGCAGATCGATGTGCAGCGTCTCCCAAAACTGCTTCGCGCACCACGACCGCGTCTCCGCCGCCTTCGCCCCCGGCTCGTACGTCCACCGCTCCTTGATCCGCTCGCCGCTCTTGACGTCCTCGCGGCCGTACTCGTACAGGCCGCGCACGTCCGGCTTGAACCACGGGTCAAACACCGTCACGCCCATCGCTTCCAGGAATTCACCGACCCGATTCCTCCAGCCGAATTTCTTTTCCGCGGCGCGCGATGCCACGAAATCCATCGGACCGGACAAGTAGACACGCGCGCCTTGCAATAAGCCGTGTTGATTGTTGCCTGCACCCATGAAGCCCACATGCTACCCGCAGGGCCCCGCCATCTCAAGTGACAAAATACAACGCGCGCGGCCGCGTCACCGCGCGCATTCGATAACCACTTGGCCTTCGCTGCGTCAACCCTGCGCGGATGGTGGTGGCGGCGGAGCCGCCGTACTCATCGGCGTGGCCTGCCGCATCGCGTGGTCATAGATCGCCATCGCATTCGGCATCACGCTCGCAAGGAACCCGCTGCGAAACGCATCCCGCTGAGCCGGCGTTGCCGTCACGATGTACGATTTCAGGTATGTCACCAGTTGGTTCATCGTGAGGTTGTACTTCTTCATCGCATTGCCCCACTGCTGACCAACCGCATAATACCCCTCCGCATCCTGCGCCGTGTATGTGCCGACCGGCGGGCTGCCGTCCGTCGCTACGTCCACGGGCGCGTCATACGCCGGGTCCGATGGCGCATTATACACATACGGCGTGGCGTCGGAGTAATCGTAGTCGCCGTAATAGGGATAGTCATCGCAATACGGGGACCCGTAATACGGATAGCAGTACGGATACCCCCATCCCCCGATGATGATCGCACCCCCATAACCGTACCCGTACCCATACCCGTGTCCGTAATGGCCCCAGCCATGCCACGAACCGTGGAAGTGACCCCCGTGAAAACCGCCCCCGTGCCACGCCCCGCCGTGGAATCCGCCCCCGTGCCCCGCAAAACCACCTCCATGAAAGCTCCCACCACCATGAAACCCGCCACCGCCGTGAAAACCACCGCCTCCATGAAAGCCTCCGCCTCCACCTCTACCTTGCGCCAAGACTGAGATCGCTGGCAAGACCACCGCGAGCACCATTCCCAAATAGGCTCGTCTCATTTGTCTTCACCTTCTTCCTCTACTGGATTAGACGTGTCGACCTGCCCCGTCGTTTCACAAATCTCGAGGTCCATCCAGCCCCCAAAAACCGCAGTAGAGCCTGGTTTGAACTGGACTATAACAGCGATTTGTGCCACATTCCCCTCGACCGCGCCGCACAGGGAGATTTCTCGTTGAATCGCAAGGCGTTTACATTGATCGAACTGTTGGTCGTCATCGCCATCATCGGCCTGCTCGCGGCCATGCTGCTGCCAACGCTCGGCAAGGCCAGGGACAAGGCCGCTGCCGCCCAGTGCTGCTCCAATCTCCACCAGATTTACGTGGCCATGTCCGAGTACGCCGATGACAATAACGACCTGTTCCCCGTCTCCGGCGCCACCATCTATTGGAATCAGACCGATTCCACCACCCATCTCCAGAGTTGGATGCAACAGATCTTCCCCTATATCAAAAACCAGTCCGTTTATCATTGCCCGCTCGACCGCGTCTCCCCCTACAGCTACTTCAATGGCGTCCGCGCCGCCTATCTCGCCCACAATAATTCGTTTGGGCCCCTCGATCGCCGCCAGCTCCAGTATCCCTCCCAGTACGTCCTCTCCGGCGATACCGGCGCGAAGGGCGGTGGCGACAAGGGCGGCAACTTCGACCCGCTCGACGCCGACAAAGACGATTACACCCAGAACTGCGTCGGCGGCCCCACCGCCGGCAGCGATGTCTGGATGACCTGGCAGCGCCATAACAACGGCCAGAACCTTCTCTTCGCCGATGGCCATGTGAAATGGTACGGCGGCTTCCTCGCCAGCGATATGACCTTCCGCTACGACTCGATGAGCGCCTGGTGACGCCCGCAAAGGCCACCGCTTGGCGACCGTACCGACGTCGACGCCTGTCTCAAACGCGGAGCGCCTATCTATATTGAGCCGATCATTCATCCCGTCATGTTTTGCATGTCCGTAAGCTTTTGATAACCTCCGCTCTTCTATAAACTAGGGCGATCATGATGCGCTGGTGGCCGCTGATCGTCCTCATCGGATCGTCCGCTTGGCCCCGCCCGGAGGCCAATGCCGACGATTACTTCGCGCCGACCCTCCAGGTCTCGCTCGCAAACTCCGATGACACGAACGCGCCCGTCGCTCACCGCGACTACCTCCTCCCCTACCAGCAGCAGCCGTCTCCGAACAAATATGCCCAGTGGCTCTGGAAAGATCCCGTCAATCTCTTCACCCGTCCGGCCTTCTGGGGCGGCGCGCAATGGGCCACCTTCGGCGTCGAAGCCGGTATCACCGGCGGCCTGATCCCCGTCGATCGCTCCTACCGCGATTTTTCCGACGACATCCATAGCAAACCACTCTCCTCCTCTCTTAAACCGGTCGACTTCGTCCTCGGCAATTATCCCGTCGCCCTGATCAGCGGCACAATGTTCGCCGGCGGCCTCGGACTCCACAACGAGAAACTCGCCGATTCGGGCTTCCTCTCGCTCGAATCCGTCGGTTATGCCACCCTCATTGATGTGGGAATCAAGGGCCTCACGGAACGCGAGCGCCCCCGCGATACCCACGATCCCTATCAGTTTCTCGGACCCGGCGGCTCGTCGCACGGCAGTTCGTCGTTCGTCTCGGGCGATGCCATCGCCGCGTTCGCCTTCGCCTCCAGTGTCAGCGAAGTCTGGCAAACCCCCTGGATCACCTGGCCGTTGTACGCCCTCGCCACCGCTGTGGCCTTCCAACGCACCGAGGCCGATGCCCACTGGCTCAGCGACGTCGTCGGCGCCGCATTCCTCGGTCACGCCATTGGCAAAACCATCGTCCACATGCATTATCGACATGATATCGACGGACGTCTCATGCCCTACATCGGCGATCATGTCGTCGGCCTCCAACTCGCTTTCCAGTTCTGACCAATCCCCTGCATTCTGTCTCCCCCTCTTGTGGTGTTTTCTCGGGTTCGTTTCCCATTTTCTCGGCTTCACCCTGCCATTTCTCGGGTTCGTTTTGCCGGTCCTCGGGTTCGTTTTTGTAAAGAATTCCGACACCCGATTTTTGTAACTCCTTCGCATCACCTCGTATGCAAATTCCCTACCCCGGCCATTTCTCGGGTTCGTTTCGTGATTTTTCATTTGTACGACTCGCTCTCTTTGTCACCCCCACCGGTTGGGGTGCCTCCCTCTCGGCGGTGCACCGCTCCTCCGCCTCCTGCCCCCTTCGGCCAGCATTTTCAAAGAACAATGACACAGTCACCATGAGAGTATATCGTAATAGGATACGTTATTCAAGTCCACACTCGATAGCCCGAAAGCCACCACGCAACAAGGGCGCCGCAGCCAGTTACACGATGACTTCTGGCGTATCGTGGTCAGGCGGTGCCTGCCTGAGTACTACGGATGGAGCCGCTTTCAGGAAGTACAAATTGGGCTCGTCCGTCAATGACATAAGCCGCAGACCGGTAGAAGCGAGCATCTCGCCCCAGACGCCAGGCGGTGGCATCTGGTCGTGGCGCACCGGGTGTGATTGCCGGGCGTGGAAGGCGTTCAATTGCTGGCTGCCGATCAGGTGCAGGATAACCAGCTCTCCGCTGCGCTTGAGCAGACGACGGATGTTGTGCAGCGCGCGAAGTTGATCGCGGAAGTGCGGGAAGGCGTTGAAGCAGAACACGACGTCGAACGCCTCTTCCGTGAAAGCCTCGTCACAAATGTCCATGAGCCGGAAGTCCGCCGCCACGCCACGCGCCCGGGCTTGCGCCAGCATGGCGGGTGAAAAATCCGCCGCGACCACACGTCCGGGATGAACAGCCTGCATGAGCCAGCCGGTGATCCGTCCGGTGCCGCAGCCAATCTCGAGCACATCTTGACCGGGACGAAGACCGAGAAGCTCGCGCAACGCCTCCAGCCGCTGGAGTGTTTGCGCCGCCTCGTTCGCGTTCTCGTCCCACGTCGGGGCGAGGTGATCGAAGAAAGCGATGCGCGGGTCGGGCGCACGGGCGCCGTTTTCCTGCACACGATTTTCCGCTTGCGTAACACGAATTCTATCAGTAATACTCACAACCATGAACGTAACACTGGCAATTTACCTGGGTCAAGCGCCGGTTGTGCGCCGCGCCGCTTGTCATACTGTCGTCTCAACCCTCATCGCCGGAGCGGTAGGTCTGGCGCTCGCGGCGGGCGCCGCCCGCGCCGAGACGGTCGCGAATCTGGAGGCAGTCGGCTCCAGTGGCGTCAGTACGTGGAGCGGAACGTTTCCCTTTGCCGTCACCGGGGTGTTGTTGACCGACCCGAGCGAGATGCTGGATTCGACACCGGATTACATTCCATGGAACAATGGCGACGGGGCGTATCAGTTGGGTGGCGAATGGCAGGTGTTCGTGCAAGCCCTTTCCCCCGACCGCGGTGGCATCGAATGCTGGATGGCACAGAATTACGGCAACCTGCCGTGGGAACCGCACGATGGCAGCGATAGCTACAGCAATGACGCGTGGACGGCGGAAATCCACCGCGTCAGTTGCGATCCGGTCACTGGCTACACCTTCCACAAGGGCGACTTGGTTACCGTCACGGCCAATGGAGCGCTGGACTATGGCGGCATGTTCAATATCAACGAAGAGCACAGCACCGACCCCGCGTACAATTTCACCATCTCCCTCGTAACCTCGAACTACGGTTTGCCCGCGCCGGAAGTCATTTCACTGTCTTCGGTGATCGGCACCAACCTGGGTCCAACGGGCCACGACGATATTTTTGACCCGACACGTGCCACCGGCGGTGAGCATTGGCAGGGCATGCGCGTGCAAATCAACGCGCTGACGTTGGTCACGACCAATGGGTGGACCACGAATTCTGACTGGACTTCCCGCTACTGTACTGCGACGGATGGGGAAGGCCGCCAGTTTCCATTGATTCATCCCCTTTACGACATCGGCCCCCCACCCACCAACACCTTTGACGCGACCGGCGTGTTCCTCCAGGAATCCGGTTCGGCCACCGACGGTACATTCGGGTACGAACTGTTTGTTCAGCAAATCTCACCTTCGGATACAGCAGCCGTGAACATCGCGCGCCAGGGCGGGGCGGTCGCGCTTTCCTGGCCTGCCTCGCTGGGCAATTGGCAACTGCAAAGCGCCGATTCCCTATCGGCTCCGAACTGGACGGCGGTAACGAACTCGCCAGCGATTACCAACGGGCAAAGCACTGTCGTCTGGCCGATGACGACACCGCAAAAATTCTTCCGCCTCCTGCAAGTGCAATAGCGGAGGGGCCGATGACTCCCAAAGTGAAACCCGATATCACCGCGCACCCGGCCCGGAGACCGCTCGCGGTCGTTGCCTTTACCTTGGTGGAATTGCTCGTGGTCGTCGCCATTATCGGCATCCTGGCGGGTCTGCTCTTGCCGACGCTGTCGCGCGCCCGAGAAAGAGCCAGGGTGGCTCGCGTCCACGCCGAGCTGTACGGGATTGGTCTGGCGCTGGAGATGTACTCCGCCGACCATGCGAACAAACTCCCGCCCGTGCGCGTGAACTGCAACACTGACCTCGCTTCCCATTGGTGCGAGCTGCCGGTCGAACTCGCCCGCGATGGCTATCTCCCTCACGGCAGTCAGGCCGGACTTGCAGCCGACCTGGAAGACATCTTCAACCCGCAACACACCTACAAGTACGCCGCCCCCGGCCCGCAACTGCTTAACGGCGGTCCGGGTGGTAATTATGCGCTTTGGGTCCCAACGAGCGCACCAACCGATATGTCGGGAGGCGGCAGGTACTTCACCGACCCCAAGGCCAGCCCTGTGCGCTGGGTGGTGTGGAGTTTGGGACCACGGCCCAACAGCCCGAAAACTCAGGCCACCTATGCCCCGTTGACCAGTGACAGTTGGTATCGTGGCGCCGGTGACAGCGGCGTCATCATTCGTTACGCCGACTGCAATGGAACTCAATTCACAAGTCCTTGAGGGCAACCCGCCGCACAAACGTGGCTCCATGAATTCCACCGCAATGCGATGTCTGGCTGTCACTCTGCTGGCGCAACCGGTTCTATTCCTCGCCGGCTGTAGTTCTTCCAACGGGTCTTCGCGCACTGACAAAATCGCCAGCACCACTTCGTACCTCGAAAGCGCGGCGCGTGACGTGCTCGGCGAAGACCAAACCATGATTCGGTTGGCCGAGCCGGGCGCCTGTCCCGGCCATTTCGACATCCGTCCCAGTCAGGCCGCCGAGTTGCGGCGCTGCCGTGCACTGGTGCGATTTGATTTCCAGAAATCACTCGATACCATTCTCGATCGACAGGGGACAAATCAGGCGTTCGTTGTTGAAGTGGTCATCCCTGGCGGCTTGTGCCAGCCGGAGAGCTATCTGTCGGCCTGCCGCCAGATTGCCGACGCCTTTGTGACGCACGGTTTGCTGGCGCACACAAATGCGGACGCACGATTGCAGCTCGTGGCCGCTCGACTCGACACGCTCGCGCAACAGGCGATAAACCGGGTCACACTGGCAGGTCTGCGAGGCACGCCCGTCATTGTCAGCGTTCATCAGAAGGAATTCTGCGAGTGGCTCGGCCTCAACGTCGTGGCGACCTTCCGTGCCGCCGACACGTCGAGCGTGGCGGAGATCGATGACGCTATTAGCGCCGGCAAGTTCGCCGAAGTCAAGCTGCTCATTGCCAATCAGCCCGAAGGACGCCGCACGGCGGATGCCCTGGCCGACCGCCTTCATGCCCAAGTGGCGGTGTTCGGGAATTTTCCAGCGCTCGAACATGGCCGGGTTTCGTTTGATGACCTCTTGGTTGGAAACGTTGACGCGCTTGTCACAGCGACACGGCGATGAGCGGGCCGGCTGTTGAGATCAACAAGCTCGTGGTTCACGCCGCGCGACGGTGTGTGCTCGACTTGGACCAACTGCAAATCCCCGCCGCTGAGATTACGGCCATTATGGGATTGAATGGCGCCGGCAAAACCACGCTCCTGCGCACGTGTCTCGGATTCGTGACGCCGACGCGCGGAAAGGTGCGCGTGTTGGATTGCAATCTATCACAGCTTCGAGGCGGGCTACTGGCGCGGCTTCGCCGCCGCGTCGGGTATGTGCCGCAACTCCTTCCCGCCCACAGCGACCTCCCGCTGACAGTTCGCGAAATCGTCGCCATTGGCCGTACTGGACGCGCTGGTCTTTTTCGCCCGTTCACGAAAGTGGACTGGCGAACCGTGGACGAATGGATCGAGCGCCTCGGCCTCACGCTGTTGTCTGGCCGCTCCTTCGGTGAGATCTCCGGCGGTGAACAACGCAAAACCATTCTCGCCCGCGCCATGGCCCAACAACCCGAACTTCTGCTGCTCGACGAGCCTACGGCCAATCTCGACCTCGGCTGGCGCGAGCGGATTGTCGCCATCGTCCAGCGGCTGCACGCGGAAACCGGCATTACGATTGTGTTGGTCTGCCACGAATTGGAAGTGCTTCCGCCAGCCTGCCGTCGCGTGGTGCTTCTGGATCGTGGCCGCGTGCTGGCAGCCGGCGCGCCAGAAGACGTGTTTACGACCCAACGAGTCAGGTCGCTCTACGGCGCGGGATTGCGCGTGACCCACGAAGGCGGACGCCACGCCGTCTTGCCGGGAGAACGCGTCGATGTTTGACCTTGTGTTCTGGCTGCCGGTGATGGCGGGAGGCACCCTGGCGGGCGCGTCGTGCGGATTGCTCGGCACGTTCATTGTCGGAATGCGTATGCCATTTCTTGGCATTTGCGTGGCGCACGCCGCGTTGGCCGGCGCGGTGTTTGGCAGCCTCTGCGGACTGGCTGGGCCGGCTCTTTTACTGCCGGCGCTCGGCGGCGCGGTATTGGCTGCGCTGGTGCTGGGTTTGCTCGATCCGCAGCGTGTTCAACTGGACGACAATGTGACGTTAAGTTTCCTGTTCTCAGCCACGATGGGACTGGCGTTTCTCGGCATTGGTTTGCACGGTATCTTGGGCCGCAGCGACAACGACGTGCGCGGCATGTTGTGGGGTAGTCTCAACTTCTGCCGGTGGCGGGAGGTTCGGCTGATGCTGGCCGTCGCGGGAGCATTACTGGCCTATGTCATTGTATTCTTCAAAGAACTCCGCGCGATCCTGTTTTCACGTGCTGATGCGGCGGCGGCGGGCATCCGCGTCACCGTTGTCTGGACTGGATTCCTCATTCTGGTGGCTATCGCGCTTACGGTGAATTTCCAAACCGTTGGCGGTCTGATGATCTACAGTCTCATCAGTAATCCTGCAGCGGCGGCGTTTCAACTCGCCAAAGGCTGCCGCCGGACGATGTGGTTGTCGGCGGTTCTCGGCGCGGCCAGCGGATTGGGCGGGTTTCTCATTTCAGCGGCGACGGATTTGCCCAGCGGCGCGGTGATTGTGTTGGTGTCGTCCGCGCTGTTGGCCGGGGCTGCGATCCGCCGGCGGTGCGTAGCCAAACCTGTCTGAAACACATTTCCCCCCTCACATCATTTCCATTGTCTTGTGTCCGCTTCCGCTGTAGTTATTGGGTAATCCTATGAAAATGGAACCTGTTGCCCGTTTCAGCGTGTCCCTGCCACCGGCGCTGCTGAGTCAACTCGACCAGATGTCCAGCGAAAAGGGTTACAAAAACCGCTCGCTGGCCATTGGCGATATGATTCGCGACCGGCTCGTCGAACATCGTCAGCGGCTCGGCAACCAGGAAATCGCCGGCACGATTACGCTCGTCTACGACCACCACCGGCAACATGTTCAAGCCACACTGACGGACATTCAGCACGACCATCACAAAGTCATCATCTCCACTGTCCACGTCCATCTCGATCACCACAATTGCCTGGAGGTGCTCGTCGTGCGGGGCAAAGCAAACCTGATCAAGAAAATCGCCGACGAACTTATCTCAGCCCCTGGAGTAAAGCACGGGAAGCTTACCGTTACAACGACCGGCCACGACCTGCCAGGTTAGATCAGCTTCCAAAGCCGCGCCGCCCCAACCGCCATCAGCCATCGACCGTTCCCCACTCCCCGCCCGACTCACTCCCCGCCCTTGAACTGGTCCGCCTTGTTCTTGAATAGCACGTTGAATGTCGTCAGCGATCCGTACGACCGCGTGACGTACTGCTGCATCTCCACCTTCTCCGCCTCGCTCAGCTTCTCGTGGCTGTTGATCTTCTGCTCGAGCACGCGCAGGTTGTTCCGCAACATCACCACCTTGTGAAAAAACACGTCCAACGGCACTTCCTTCGCCTGCAACGTCGCGTCCGATGGATGCAACATCATCCGTCCAGCGTGCCACCGACTGCCCAGCTGATCGATCGTCTCGCCCGGCAGTTCCACCCCCAGCTCGTTCAACACCGTGCGCGTCGTCTTCTCAATAAACTGCGCCAGCGGCACGTCCCGTCCGCCCACCGTCACCCGCGCCTCGTCCGCCACCAGATCGCTCGTTTCGGGCGCGATCGTCCGCGTGGCGTCATTGAACCGAATGTCCGCCGTATTTTCCGTGATCGATTTGACGACACCCATCCCGTGCTGCGGGTGCCTCACCTGCATCCCGACGTGCAATTCCGACGTTTTCATTGGCCTCTCTGCGCGATCAGCCCGACCATTCGTGCCCCTTGGTCTTCGAATGCCGGTATCGGCGAATCAGCGCGTTGGTGGAACTGTCGTGCTCCAGCGGCGGTTCGCTCACGCTTTGGAGCTCGGGCGTGATCCGTTTCGCCAGCGCCTTCCCCAATTCCACTCCCCATTGGTCAAACGAATTGATGTTCCAAATCGTGCCCTGCGTAAATACGATGTGTTCGTACAACGCCACGAGTTTCCCCAGCATTTCCGGCGTCAATTGCGACGCCAGGATCGTATTCGACGGCCGATTGCCTTCAAACACCCGATGCGGGACCAGCCAGTCGGGCGTGCCTTCCGCCTTCACCTGGTCCGGCGTCTTGCCAAACGCCAGCGCCTCGCTCTGCGCAAACAGGTTCGACATCAACAAATCATGATGATCGCCCAACGGGTTCAGCGGATGACAGAAGCCAATGAAATCGCACGGCACAAGCTTCGTCCCCTGATGGATCAACTGGTAAAATGAATGCTGGCCGTTCGTGCCGGGCTCGCCCCAGAACACCGGTCCCGTCTGGTAATCCACCCGCGCGCCCTCGAGCGTGACGTACTTGCCGTTGCTCTCCATGGTCAATTGCTGCAGATACGCGGGGAAACGCTTCAGATACTGGTCGTAGGGCAATACCGCCGAAGTCTGCGCGTCAAAAAAGTTGTTGTACCACACCCCGATCAGCCCCATCAGCACCGGCAGGTTCTTGTCGAACGGCGCCGTCCGAAAATGTTCGTCCATCGCGTGGAACCCCGTCAGCATCGACCGGAAAAACGTCGGCCCGATCGCGATCATCGTCGCCAGCCCGATCGCCGAGTCCATCGAATACCGCCCGCCCACCCAGTCCCAGAACCCAAACATGTTCACCGGATCGATCCCGAACTTCGTCGCTTCCGGCACGTTGGTCGATACCGCGACGAAATGTTTGGCCACCGCCCGTCGGTTCAAAAACCGGTTCACGATCCATTGCTTGGCGCTCTGGGCGTTCGTCATCGTCTCCTGCGTCGTGAACGTCTTCGACGATACGATGAACATCGTCTCCTCGGGATCGAGATCGCGCGTCGCCTCGGCAAAATCTGTCCCGTCCACGTTCGATACAAACCGAAACGTCATCCCCGCAACGCTGTAGTACCGCAACGCCTCATACGCCATCACGGGCCCAAGGTCCGACCCGCCAATCCCGATGTTGATGACGTTCCGAATCCGTTTGCCGGTATATCCCTTCCACACCCCGTTGCGCACGCGGTCGGCAAACTCCGCCATCTTGTCGAGCACGAAATGCACCTTCGGCACGACGTTCTCGCCATCGACAAGGATCGACTGGCCCCGCGGCGCCCGCAGCGCCACGTGCGCCACCGCCCGATCCTCCGTGACATTGATCTTGTCCCCGCGAAACATCGCGTCGATCCGCCACCGCAGGTCGCATTCCTCCGCCAGCTTGACCAGGAGTTGGATCGTCTCGGTCGTGACGCGGTTCTTGGAGTAATCCAGATACAGCCCCGCGCCTTCCACCGCCAGTCGCTGCCCGCGGTTCGGGTCGTCCACAAACAACTGCCGCAAATGCGCGTCCTTGACGCTTGCGTAATGAGCCTCCAGCGCCTTCCAGGCCGGCCGTTCCGTCAGGGATGTCTTGTTCATCGTTGTCGTTGACGCGATTGATCGCCTGAGCCAACCGCAACATAACTATAGACATACCGCCCCCGTTTCTCAACAACCCTTTCTCACGCCTTGCGCAAGACGCAAAACCACGCTACGTTTCGCCCCAGTCGCGACTCGATTGCCATGAAATCGTCACCGGCTCGAACCCAGGCCCGCAGGGACGTCGTCTTGTTCGACGTTGACAATACACTCCTCGACAACGATCGTGTGATCGCCGATCTCCGTAAGCACCTCGACCGCGAGGTCGGTCCCCGACGCGCCCGACTCTACTGGCGTATCTTCGAGCACTTGCGCTCCCGACTGGGCTATGCCGATTATCTCGGCGCGCTCCAACGCTATCGCGCGCAATACCCGCGCGATCTGCGCCTGTTGACCGTGTCCCGATTTCTCATCGAGTACCCGTTCGCCAACCGCCTCTTCCCGCGCACACGGGAGGTCATCGATCACGCCAAACGTTTGGGAACGGTCGCCATCCTGTCCGACGGCGATGTGGTCTTCCAACCCCACAAGATCCAATGCTCGGGACTGTCCCACGCCGTCGACGGCAACGTGCTCATTTACGTTCACAAGGAGGAGGAACTCGCCGACGTAAAGCAACGCTTCCCCGCCCGCCATTACGTTCTCGTGGATGACAAACTCCGCATCCTCACCGCCGTGAAACGGGCCTGGCGCAACCGTGTCACCACCGTCTTCGTCCGCCAGGGCCATTACGCAGTCGACCCCAGGGTCCTCGCCACCTACCCGCCCGCCGACATCCAAATCGACCGCATCAGCGATCTCTTGCAGATCGATGCCGCAGCATGGTAATCTCCCCGCCGATGAGTCGCGGGTTGAGGCCGTCTGCTGCTGTTACGCTTCCCGACCAGGGGCGTGTGCTCCGCGCCTTTGGCGACGAGGTCGTCGTGCATCTCAGTGGCGAACAAACCGGCGGCACACTCGCCCTGTGCACGTTGGTCTCGCCCCCCGGCGGCGGACCGCCCGTGCATTATCACACCCACGAAGACGAGAGCTTTCTCCTGCAGGAGGGTCGCGTCAGCTTCTTTCTCGACGGCCAGTGGACGGAAGTACCGGTGGGCACCACCGTGTTCGTGCCGCGAACCGTTGTCCACTCCTACAAAAACCACGGCGATAGACCGTCACGGATGCTCCTCACCGCCTCGCCCTCGGGCTTCGAGAAGTTCTTCGCCCGGTGCGCCGACGAATTCAACAAGTCCGGCGGACCGAACATCGACCGGCTCGTTCAGATCGCCGGCGAACACGGCATCCGATTCGTCGACTGACCGCCCGCCCGCGCCGGTATCCCTTCTCGGCTGTTCAGCTCATAGGTCAGTTCCGCGCCGGCTGAAATACCCCAAACGATGCCCCCTCCGGATCGATGATCACCGCAATCCGTCCCACCGTCGGGATGTCCTTTGGCTCGACGACAACCCGGGCCCCAAGGCCCTTGGCCGCCTTCACCGACGCATCGCAACTCGCCACCGTGACGTACGCCAGCCAGTGCGTCGGAACGCCCGGCATCGGACACTTCATCATGCCGCCAACCTGCGTGTCGCCAGATTTGAACAGCACGTACGTGCCGCTGGGGTCGAACGGCTCCGCCTTCCATCCGAAGAGCTTGGAGTAAAATGCGCCCGACGCCTTGACATCTTGCGCGAGCAGTTCATTCCAACTGAATTCGCCCACCGCCGCGCACGATTCCGCAAACAGTTTCTCCAGCTTGTCGAAGCAGCCGTTCCAGCCGTGGTTGTGCTGGTCGCGTGGTTCCGCCGCCGGGAATCCCTCATGGCGCAACCGCACTTCTGTCCCTTCTTTCACCTCGAGGAAGTCGACCGTCACCACCGTCTCGCCAATCCCCGCCATCGCTCCATCGACCATGATCCAGGTGTAAACCAGCCGCGACGGACGTCTGACTTCGCGGAAAACGCCCGTCACTTCATGCTCGCCACTGGATTCGTTGCGGGAACGGATGCGGTATGCGCCGCCGACCCGCGGGTCCATTGTCACGGATAGCATGCGACAATTCTCGGACCCAAACCATTTCATAATCTGGTCGGGCGTTGTCCACGCGGCAAACACGCGCTCGCGCGGCGCCTTGATCAGTCGTTTCACTTCCAACGTCAGAGTGTTCGGGGCCACCTTGGTGCTCATGATGTTCCTTTCGTACGGGTTGGTTGGTTCGTTGTCTCCAGATAATCCGCCAGCCGGTCGAGCGACCCTTCCCAGAACCGGCGGTACTCCTCAATCCACTGCGCCGCCTGCTTCATCGGCGTCACGTCCAGCTTCATCTGATGCACCCGACCGCGACGCCGCCGGCGCACCAGACCCGCGCGTTCCAGCACACGCAGATGCTTCGATACCGCCGGCAACGACATCGAATATCCCCGGGCCAGGTCGGTCACGCACCGATCGCCATGAGATAGTTGACGGAGAATCCGTCGCCGCGTTGGGTCGGCCAGTGCCGCAAACGTGTCGTTGAGAACATGCCGCGTATATTTAACCATATGGTTTACTATTAACACGGCATCTCCGGTAGCGCAAGAGGAAAATTGTCCACCCTCAGAAGGCCGATGCCGGCGCGTCAGCCAGCAGCCCGTCCAGATCCAATGGCCGCGTGTACATCACCACGCCCCCGTCCGCCCCCCGTGGCCAGCGCTCCTTCGGCCGGTCCCAATACAATTCCACCCCGTTCCCGTCGGGGTCACGCAAATACACCGCTTCGCTCACACCATGGTCCGACGCGCCCTCCAGCGGGATCCCCGCGGCCTGTACACGCTTCACGGCGCCAGCCAACTCCGCCCGCGTGGGATACAGAATCGCCAGATGATACAGTCCCGTGCTTCCCTCCGATGGCGGCGATCCTCCCGCACTCTCCCACGTGTTGAGCCCGATATGATGATGGTACCCGCCCGCCGAAACAAATGCCGCGCTATTTCCCATCCGCTGCGTCAACTCAAACCCGAGCACGCTGCAATAAAACGCCAGCGCCCGCTCCAGGTCCGCCACCTTCAAATGCACGTGGCCGATCCGCACCCTCGCATCAATGGCATCCTGTTTCACAGCGTTTGTGATGCCCGGTACTCGCCGCGGGTTTCCCGCCCTCGCCGCAACCGCGCCCGCAAACTTTTCGCTCGGCAACGTCCGCGCCGTCAGGCATCCTCCGCGCCAGCCCATGAAATCCAGCCGACTCGAAGCGTTCAGCGACGGCGTGATCGCGATCATCATCACGATCATGGTCCTCGAGTTGCGTGAACCCCGGGGAACCGGTCTCGCCGACCTCACACCGCTGCTGCCGGTCTTCCTCAGTTACGTGTTGAGCTTCCTCTACGTCGGCATCTACTGGAACAACCATCACCACCTGCTCCATTCCACCAAGCACGTCACCGGCGGCATCCTCTGGGCCAACCTGCACCTGCTGTTCTGGCTGTCCCTCTTCCCATTCACCACCGCCTGGGTGGACGAGAACCATCTCGCGCCGACGCCCACCGCCGTGTACGGCTTCGTCCTCCTGATGGCCGCCATCGCCTATTACATCCTCCAACACGCCATCATCAAACTGCAAGGAACCGACTCTGTCCTCGCCGCCGCCGTGGGCAAGGACTGGAAAGGAAAAGTCTCGCCCCTGCTCTACCTAATCGCCATCCCGCTCGCCTTCGTCAGCCCGTGGATTTCCACCGGTCTCTACGTCTTCGTCGCCCTCCTCTGGCTGATCCCCGACCGCCGCATCGAGCGCGTCCTGGCCAAGGAATAGCGCTGCTCTCAGCGCCGGATGCGGTCATACAAACCGCCGTGCAGGAAATCGCGTACAAACGGGCGCTGGAGAAAGTCCGTCGGGAAACCCGGCTCGATCCGGCTCATCTCATCAAGCTGCGCCATCTGTTTCGAGTTCAAGGACCATTTCAGACATGCCATGTTGTCCCGGAATTGCGACAGCTTTCGCGCGCCGAGGATCGGGATCGTGTTCTTCGCCCGCAGCCAATTCAGCGCCACTTGCGCAGGCGACTTGCCGCTCGCCCGCGCAATCTTGACGACCATCGCCGCAATGGCTGTATTCCGCTCCGTTGGCCGCGCAAATTGCGGCGTCTGCTCGAGCCGTCTTTGCTCCTTCGACTTCGCCGCGTATTTTCCGGTGAGCCAGCCGCTCGCCAGTGGCGACCACGGCGTGACCGTCAACCCCAACGCCTCGGCCATCGGCAGTAACTCGCGCTCGGGTGTGCGTTCGATCAGGTTGTATTCGATCTGCAGCGCCACAAACGGCGTCCAACCACGCAACTCCGCCAGCGTGTTCGCTCGCGCCACCCACCACGCCGGCGCGTCGGAAATGCCAATGTACAACACCTTGCCCGCGCGCACGAAATCGTCAAACGCGCGCATCACTTCCTCTACGGGCGTGAATTCATCCCACGCGTGCATCCAATACAGGTCGATGTAATCCGTCCCCAGCCGCCGCAAACTGCCCTCGAGCGCTTGCGCCATGTTCTTGCGGTGATTCCCGCCCGCGTTCGGATCGCCGCGCCGCTGGTTGAACGAGAACTTCGTCGCCACCACAAATCGCTCACGCTCCGAGCCGATGAATTCCCCCACCATCTTCTCGCTGGTCCCATTCGTGTACCCGTCCGCCGTATCGAGGAAGTTGCCGCCCGCCTCGACGAACGCCTCAAAAATCGCCCGCGACTCGTCCTTGTTCGCGCCCCAACCCCAATCTTCCCCAAATGTCATCGTCCCCAAACACAATTCCGACACGCGAAGCCCCGATCTGCCGAGTAGTCTGTAGTTCATGGAAACCTCCACAATTAGTTGTCCCCCGTTTCCGGGACAAATCCACTTTTCACCGTATACCCATTGAGATGCCACGAGCATGCTTTTGGTTTGTTTCCCGTAACAACGAAGCGTAGGCTTTCGTTTCGCAATGATGACTTCTATCGAACTCGAAACTACCGCCGCTTGCCACGTTGCCGCCCTGATGGCCGCCGCCGCGCGCACCGCGCCCAAGACCCGCGGCATCGACAACATCAAAACCATTGCCATCGACGACGACTCTACCAAACGCAAGCTCATCGACAAAATGCGTGAGATCGCCCAGAAGGAAGAACGCCCCAGCGTCGCCCGTGATGCCGGCAACATCGAAAAGTCCCCCGCCATCGTCGTCATCGGCGTGGAATCCAATACCGCCGGCCTGAACTGCGGGTTCTGCGGTCACCCGTCCTGTGATGCGCTTGAAGAAGCCAGGGGTATCTGCGCGTTCAATTCCATCGATCTCGGCATCGCCATCGCCTCCGCGGCGGAGGTGGCCGGCCGCTTTCACATCGATAATCGTGTGATGTTTTCCATCGGCCGCGCCTGCCTCGATTTGAAGTTCTTCGGGCCAAAGGTCAAACAAGCGCTCGGCATTCCGTTGAGCGTCACCGGCAAGAGCCCGTTCTTCGACCGCCAGCGTTAACATGCCGTTTCGATTCCTCAGCGTCGCCGAAGTCGCCGATTACCTGCATCTGACGCCCGCCGACGTCGAGCAGCGGGTCAAGGACCGCGAAATCCCGTTCCACAAGCGCGGCGACCGCGTCGTCTTCCGCAAGGGCGAAATCGATCAATGGGCTTCACAACGCATCCTCGGCTTCACCCCAACACGCCTCGCCGCCTACCATCAGAAATCCACCTGCCACGCCCAGAACGTACTCTCCCTAGCCGCGATTCTGCCCGACATGCTGGATTCGGGCGCGATCGCACCGGCCATGCGCTCCAAGACTAGGGCATCCATCCTGCGCGATCTCGTCGCCCTCGCCGAAACCACCGGCAAGGTGAACGATCCCAAGGCCCTCTTGGCCAGCCTGGAAGCTCGCGAGGAATTGTGTTCCACGGCCATTCCCGGCAGCCTCGCCCTGCCGCACCCGCGCTATCACGAAACCTACCTGTTTGAGACCTCGTTTATCGTCGTGGGTCGCCCGCTTCAGGAAATCCATTTCGGCTCGCCCGACGGCGAACCCACCCGCTTGTTCTTCTTGATCTGCTGTCAGGACGACCGTCTCCACCTGCACACCCTCGCCCGCCTCTGCCTCATCGCCCAAAACACCGAAACCGTCGCCGCCCTCCTCGCCGCCCCCGATTCCCAATCCATCCGCACGATTCTCCTCTCCGCCGAGCAGACGATTCTCTCAGACCAGAAGAACACCGCGCAGTAGAAGAATCACGCCTTCTGGTAAACCTCGGCGCCCGTCTTCACAAACTCCTTCGACTTCTCTTCCATGCCCTTCTTCAGGGCTTCGGATTCGGCAATCCCCTGCTCTTCGGCGTACTTCCGCACGTCTTCGGTGATTTTCATCGAACAGAAGTGCGGGCCGCACATGCTGCAGAAATGAGCGAGCTTTGCGCCTTCCGCCGGCAATGTCTCATCGTGGAACTCGCGCGCCGTATCGGGATCCAGACTGAGATTAAACTGGTCGTCCCAGCGGAATTCAAACCGTGCCTTGCTCAACGCGTCGTCGCGCAGCTTCGCGCCGGGATGACCCTTCGCCAGATCAGCCGCATGCGCGGCGATCTTGTAAGCAATCACACCGTCCTTCACGTCCTTCTTGTTGGGCAACCCTAAATGTTCCTTCGGCGTCACGTAACACAGCATCGCGCAGCCGTACCACCCAATCATCGCCGCGCCAATCGCGCTCGTAATGTGGTCGTACCCCGGCGCGATATCGGTCGTCAGCGGCCCAAGCGTGTAGAATGGCGCTTCCTCGCACCACTCCAATTGCTTGTCCATGTTCTCTTTGATGAGATGCATCGGGATATGCCCCGGCCCTTCGTTCATCACCTGCACGCCATATTCCCAGGCGATCTTCGTCAGTTCACCTTGCGTCTTCAACTCGGCAAACTGCGCTTCGTCGTTGGCGTCGGCAATCGACCCCGGCCGCAGCCCATCGCCCAACGAAAAGCTCACGTCATACGCCGCCATGATCTCGCAAATCTCGTGGAACCGCGTGTAGAGAAAACTCTCCTCGTGATGCGCCAGACACCACTTCGCCATAATCGATCCGCCGCGCGAAACGATTCCCGTGACACGCTTGGCCGTCAGTGGGATGTACCGCAGCAGCACACCCGCGTGCACCGTGAAATAATCAACCCCCTGCTCGCATTGCTCAATCAGCGTGTCGCGATACACTTCCCACGTCAATTCTTCCGCCTTCCCATCGACCTTCTCCAGCGCCTGGTAAATCGGCACGGTGCCAATCGGCACGGGCGAATTGCGCAGAATCCATTCGCGCGTCTCGTGGATGTTCTTGCCCGTCGAGAGGTCCATCACCGTGTCCGCGCCCCATTTCGTCGCCCACCGCATCTTCTCGACTTCCTCCTCGATGCTCGACGCGACAGCGCTGTTGCCGATGTTCGCGTTGATCTTTACCAGGAAATTCCGGCCGATGATCATCGGCTCGCTCTCGGGATGATTGATGTTGGCGGGAATGATTGCCCGACCCCGCGCCACTTCGCTGCGGACAAACTCCAGCTGTAAACCTTCGCGAATCGCAATGAACTCCATCTCGGGCGTGATAATCCCCTCCCGCGCGTAATGCAGTTGCGTGACCGCCTTCCCCGCCCTCGCTCGCAGCGGTTTGCGCCGCAAACTGGCAGGAATCTCGCGGTCGCTCCGGCCCGCAATCGGCTTGTACGTCGCTGTCGTTTCTTCGACGTCGCCGCGTCCGAGAATCCAGTCTCGCCGCACCGCCGGCAGTCCGCGCTCCACTTCCCCATGAAACTCCGGATCGCTCCACAGCCCGCTCGTGTCATACACGCGCACCGGTTCGTTCACCTCGACGCGGCCCGTATGACTCAAGGTCGGCGACAACTCGATCTCGCGAAACGGCACCCGCACACCTTTGTGCCCTCGTCCCGCCACATATACCTTCTTCGATTTCGGCAGCGTCTCGCTGCTGTGAGCTTCGCCATTGCCATTCTTCGGTGCGATCATGTGTCTCCTTCCCGCAAAAACGCCTCGCGGCTACAAACAAAAAGCCGACCCTGAATCCAGGAGTCGGCTTCGCAACGTGTTTCCCTACGCCAGCATTACCTGGGTCAGGTTCCATGGGTCTCCCGCCTCGTGCGGAATCTCAGCCTCGAAAGGCTCCCCAAACGAATCTGCCTATACAGTTGTCAATTGAACGACCGGCCGCAGCCGCACGACGAGTGCACGTTCGGGTTCTTGATCTTGAATCCCGATCCCTGCAGGCCGTCAACGTAATCGATCTCGCTCCCCTTCAGGAAGCTCATGCTCATCGGATCAACCACGACCTCGACTCCGTCCTGCGCGAATACTTCGTCGTCGGCCTTCTTCTCGTCGAACGCCATGCCGTATTCCATCCCCGAACAACCACCAGCGTCCACGTAGACCCGCAGTGGTTTGCCGGCCACGCCCTGATCCACCAGCAACGTCTTGATGTGCTTCGTCGCACTTTCCGTCAATGTAATCATATTCGTCACCACCAAACTGCCAGCCAACTGTAGCAAGCCCGCGGCTCACTGTCAAACCCGCCCCGAGCGGCCCGCTACTCAATCACCACTCCGCCATAACCCACCACGCGTTCGAAATCACCGCTCACGTCGCCACTGGTGCGGTACTCGATGAGCTCGGCGTGCCTGGCTCCCAACGCTTTCGCCGCGCACAACACAATGTATGTTGACGCGACGCCGCACATCGAGACTTGCGCCTCGATCACGCGATCCATCAGGGCATCGGGATCCAACTGCACAACGGCGTCCAGCACCAGCTTGTCCTTTTTGTGTGACACTTCCTGGTCTTCGTAGTGATTCAGATCCGTGGAAGCGACGAGCAGCACTGGTTTCCCATATTCTCGAACCGTTTCCGCTATGGCCGAGCCGATTTCCCGGAGTTCCCGCCGCCCCCCCGCTTCCGGCCAGCCGCCGCCGATCAACAGCGGCACGATGTGGATGTTGGGATTTGCCCTCAACAGCATGGGCACCTGGACTTCCAGGGAATGTTCCCCGGCATGAGCGCGCGTGTCTTCGGCGAGCAGGTCGCAATCGTCAAGCAGCGATGACGCCAGCGGCTCGGCGACCGGCACATCGCCAATCGGCGTGCGCCACGCGCCCGAACTGTACACGGCGTAGCGGCTGCCGATGCCATGATGATTGGGACCAACCAGAATCACGCGATCGGGTATTCCCACACTGGCATAGACGAGCCCTGCGGTGTGTCCCGAATACATCCATCCGGCGTGCGGACAAACCACCGCGACGGCCTTCCGCCCGGAGACCGTTGGGCGTACCAACCTGTCAAGCTCCCCGTTCACCTCCGACGCCGTTCCCGGATAAAACTGGCCTGCCACTGCCGGCGGACGAACCATGGTCTGCCTTTCCGGCCACCACCACATTTTTACCCCGAAATTACCGCGTGCCAAATCCTGCCACGCTACGATACCACCGCACGGATTGATTCCGCAAGAACGCTCAGCACCCGATCGAGCTCCTGGTCAGTCATGCAATAGGGTGGCATCAGCACGATGGTGTTTCCAATGGGACGCGTCAACACGCCACGCCGCCGCATCTCCGCGCACACCTTGATTCCCATCTTGTCCGTTAGCGGATACGACTCCTTCGCCGCCGCATCACGAAACAACTCGACCGCGCCGATCATGCCAATGTGCCGCGCGTCGCCAACATGTGGAAGCGCTCTCAGGGCGTCGAGACCGTCGCGCAGCCGCTCGCATTTCGGCTGGATCCTCGCCAGTGTCTGTTCGTCCTCAAACATTTGCAGGTTGGCCAACGCCGCCGCACAGCCGAGCTGGTTCCCCGTGTAACTGTGCCCGTGAAAGAACGTCTTGAACTCGCTGTACTCGCCAAGGAATGCGTCGAACACCTCTTCGGTCGTCAGCGTCGCCGCCAGCGGGAGATACCCGCCCGTGAGCCCCTTCGCCACCGACATCAGGTCGGGCACCACGCCTTCCTGTTCGCACGCAAACATCGTTCCAGTCCGCCCAAAGCCAGTCATCACTTCATCGGCAATCAACAGCGCGCCATGCTCCGTGCACAACCGCCGCAATTCAGCCAACAGCCCGCGTTTCCACAGTTTCATTCCCGCCGCGCCTTGCACGAGCGGCTCGATGACAACCCCGGCGATCTCATCGCGACGCTCGTGCACGATCGCCGTGACATCCGACAGATCGTTAATGCGAATCACGTCGAACAACAGCGGGCGAAACGCCGCGTGAAACAGATCGATTCCGCCGACGCTCACCGCGCCGAGCGTGTCGCCGTGATAGGCATCGGCAAATGCGATGAACTTGGTGCGTTGCGGCTGCTTCCGGTGTTGCCTGTATTGCAGAGCCATTTTGATCGCTACTTCCATCGCGGTCGAGCCGTCGTCGGAGTAGAACACACGCGTCAGGCCACGCGGCGCAATCTGCACGAGCTTCTCCGCCAATTGGATGGCCGGTTCGTTCGACAGGCCGAGAAAGGACGAATGCGCGATGCGATCGAGTTGATCCTTGATGGCTTGAGTGATCTTCGGATGCTGATGGCCGTGAAGATTCGTCCAGATCGATGAATTCGCATCCAGATACTCGCGTCCCTTCACGTCACGCAGAATTGCGCCCTGCCCCGACGCAATAATGATCGGCTCCTCCTTCATCCAGTCGCGCATCTGCGTGAACGGATGCCAGATACAGCGATGATCCTTGTCAGCGAGTGAGTCCACCAAATTCCTTCAGGAAATGTTGAATATCGGTTTGCCCGTGCGCCGCCGTCACCGTCACCCGCAAGCGCGCCTTGCCTTTCGGCACGGTGGGAAAACGGATGGCGGGAACAAAAATGCCCCGGTCATACAGCTGTTGCGAAATCGCCACGGCCGCCGTCTCATCCCCGATGATGATCGGGATGATCGGGCTGCGTGATTCGTTCTGAATGCCGAGAATCGACATTCCATTCTTCATTTCGCTGACGTTGCGCCAGAGCCGATCGCGTCGCTCGTGGCCGGCATCGCTCATGACGAAATCCACGGCGGCCCCCGCTGCCGCACACACCAATGGCGGCAGCGCTGTCGAATAAATGAAACTTCTCGCGCGATTGCGCAGGAAATCAATGAGTGTTTGCGACCCCGCAACGAAACCGCCCAGGCACCCGAACGCCTTGCTCAGCGTCCCGAGCGTCACATCGATCTTATCTTCGACGCCGGCAGCCTCTGCCAGACCTCGGCGATTCTTGGCGTATAACCCCGTTGCGTGGGCTTCATCGATCATCAACCATGCGCCGTATTTCTCTTTCAGCTCGACGATTTCCGTCAGCGGTGCCAGATCACCATCCATCGAAAAGACGGTTTCGGTCACAATGAGCTTCCGCCGAAACGAGCCGGTCTGCTGGACGATAGTTTCCAGTTTCTTCAGGTTCTTGTGCGGATAAACCCGAATCGTTGCCCCGCTTTGCCGGGCGCCATCGATGATGCTCGCATGATCTAGCTTGTCGAGGATCACTACGTCACCTTCACCCACCAGCGCTGTGATTGTACCGACGTTCGCCGCGTAGCCGCTGCTGAAAACAAGCGCCGCCTCTTTCGCCTTGAATGCGGCGAGCTTGCCTTCCAGATCTTCATACGGCTGCAGATTCCCGCAGACGAGACGCGAGGCACCCGCGCCAACGCCGTACCTTGTTATCGCCTCCGACGCCGCCTGCTTCAGCGCGGGATCGTTGGCCAGGCCGAGATAATCATTGCTGGAGAAATTCAGGAACTCGCGGCCGTCAAGCTCGATACGCGGTCCTTGCGCAGACGTCACCGTGCGCAGAAACCGGTACAAGCCGTCCGCGCAGGTTCGCTCCAGTTCCGCGCCGAGTTGGTCATGGAGATTTGGCATTCGACGGGAAGAAGTCGGTCTGCACGGGAGGCGCCGCTTGATAAACCACGACCGCGTGCGGGTCAACGCGGTAACGCAACCCGCAAAGGACGGTCACGTATTGTAGCGCGTCCGCGAGTGGGACCTGCCGAAGACTTAGCGTGACCTTGACTGACTTGAAATCCTCGGGTGCCTCCCAAACGAAGTTGATTGGGTTCTCTGCGCCTGAGATCTTCTGGCTCTCCGTCCGGAGGAACTCAATAACATCGGCCACCCGGGCCTCGCGGAAGTTGACCTCCGGGATAATCGTTTCCTCCAGCGTCTCTCTCAGAGCCGTGGACGAGGTGTGTTTGTGTTTCACATCTTCGATTTCCGCCAGCAGCCGTTTGGCGTCGGAATCATTCGGGTTCTGCTTGAGCATCTCCACGCACCGAGCCTCGGCTTGATCGAGCTGACCCGATCGTTCGAGAGCGATTACAGCCTGTTCGTCCGCGCGCTGAATTATGTTGGTCGGTGCGTCGTCCATCGCGGCCAACACCGACCCTGCGACGAGCAGAAGGCTTGTCAGCGCGATCACAATACCGGATGTGGCTCCGGAGCTATTTCGCGTCATCAAAAAGTACCTCGCCGCCAATCATCGAAAAACTCACCTGCTTGTCCGCGTACACAATCGCCTCGAATGGATCGCCAGCCGCCCCATCCAGCGGAGCGGCAATCAGGTCGGCCCACGCGCCAGCGCCGATGCGCCCGAGCTTCTCCGCCAGATTCAATGCCTTCGCGCCGTTGATGGTCGCCAACGTGAGGAATTCCTCCGCGGACTTGCGCGGGAACATGTGTCCGAGTGTCTGCATTTCACTCAACATGCTGAGTGTCTCGTTGCTGGCCATGCTGTCCGTGCCCAGACAGGCGTTGATCCGATGCTCCTTCCACGTGTTCAGGTGCGGCATGCCGCGCCCGAAAAAGCGGTGCGTATTCGGGCAATGTACCACATGCGTTCCGGTCTGCTTCAACAGACCCACCTCGACCGGCGTCAGGTAGTTCGCATGCGCCACGAGGCAGTTGGGCCCGAGCACCCCGTATTCCATCATTAATTGGGTTGGCCCAACCCGTTTGCAATCGGACATATCACGACCCAGTCGCATGAAATAGTCGTACATCTGACCGGTACCGCGCCGAAACATGTCGTCTTCCTCCTCCGATTCGGCCAGATGTGTCGTCAGCGGAATATTCCGCGCGCGAGAGTACTGGCCGCACAATCGGTACAGCTCTCCCGTGGCCGTGTACAGCGCGTGCGGCGAAAACCCAAAACCCCCGCGGCGAACCGAATGCCCGGCGATAAACTCCAGCATCTGCGCGGCGATTTCCCGAGCGCCCTCGGACCGATTGAAATCGATCATCTCCAGGCACCACCAGACGCGCAACGGCGGCGGCGGAACCAGATCGATGAATCGCGGGAACGACTCGATGTTGACCACCGTGGTCGTGCCGGACCGCACCAGCATGTCCAACCCCATCTGGATTCCAGCCAGATACTCCTTCTCCGGGTGCAGTTGCTTGGCGGCAACGAGTTGAACAAGCCATTCCGTGAAACTGCCCCGCCATTCAACTTCGCCGCGCAGGCGCGTATAATCAAGATGGCAATGGGCGTTGATCAGCCCCGGAGCCAGGGCGCGCTCGCCCAGATCGCGAACCTCACCTCCATGCGCCGCGCGCACCTCGCCGCTCTTGCCGACCGCCACAATCGTGTCGCCCTCAATCGCAACCGCGCCGTCCTCAATCGGAGGCTGGTCCATCGGCAACACATATTTCGCTCGCAGAATCATCAGGTTACTCGCTTTCGTCACAGGGTATTCGGATTCGCTCGATAGAGCGAGCCCGCCCAGTGGTCTCATCCACGTCAACGATCGCTCCGCACAAGGCGACATCGCCCTCGGCGACCTCCAGCTTTTGCGGCATCTGCGTCAGAAACCGCCGCACCACTGCCTCCACGTCCCGCCCCAGTACGGAGTCATGCGGGCCGCACATGCCCGCATCGGAAAGGTACGCCGTCCCTTGCGGCAGGATGTGCTCGTCGGCGGTGGCCACGTGCGTGTGCGTTCCAATTACCGCGCTGACTTTTCCATCCAAAAACCGGCCCATGGCAATCTTCTCGCTCGTGGCTTCCGCGTGCAAGTCGACAATAATGATTTTTGTCTGCGTCAGCAGACGGGCAACTTCAGCTTCCGCAGCGCGAAACGGGCAGTCGGTATTCGGCATGAACACCCGCCCAATCAGATTCAGCACGCCCACGGGCGGCAATCCATCCAGCCGCACCACCGTCGAACCTTTGCCCGGCGCTGATGCGGGGAAGTTCAGCGGCCGCAACAAACGCGGCTCGCGCTCAATAACCTCATAGACTTCTTTCTGGTCCCAAATGTGGTCTCCCGAAGTGATCACATCCACGCCGCTGCTCAGCAAGGCGTCCACGGTCGATGCCGTCAATCCCGCGCCATGGGCGCTGTTCTCGCCATTGGCGATGACAACGTCGATGTCGCGTTCCTTTCGCAGACGCGGCACGAGGGTGGCGACCGCGCGACGACCAGGCCGGCCAACCACATCGCCAACAAACAGGATCTTCACTTGGCGTACTCCACGGCGCGTGTTTCACGTACCACGGTGACCTTGATCTGGCCGGGGTACTGTAATTCCTGCTCGATCTTCTTGCTGATGTTCCGTGCCATTTGGACCGCTTCGTCGTCAGTCACGGTGTTCGGCTGCACGAACACGCGAATCTCCCGGCCCGCCTGCAATGCATAGCTCTTGTCCACGCCCGGGAAGGCATTGGCCACGGTTTCCAACTTCTCCAAACGCTGCAGGTACAAGTCCATACTCTCGCTCCGGGCGCCCGGCCGCGAGGCGCTGATGGCGTCCGCGGCACTGGCCAGGACACCGTACGTGGTCAGCGGCTCGACTTCGTGGTGATGACACGCGACACCCTGCCAGACCTCTTCCGGTTCTCCGTACTTCCGGAGAAGCTCCGCCCCGATCTTGGCATGAGAACCTTCCACTTCGTGATCGACCGCCTTGCCGATATCATGAAACAAACCCACGCGCTTGGCGATTTGCTGGCTGAGACCGAGCTCCGCCGCCATGATCCCTTCGATCTCCGCGACTTCCACCGAATGATCGAGGACATTCTGGGCGAAACTGTGACGGAAGCGCAGCCGACCCAGCAGCCGCGTGACTTCCGGGTGCACCTTTTGCAGCCCGACGTGCGCCACGGCCTCTTCGCCGGCTTTGTGAATGAGCCCGTCGAGTTCTTCCCGCACCTTGGCGACTTCTTCCTCGATCCGGGCCGGGTTGATTCGTCCGTCGGCGATCAGCCGCTCCAACGTCTGACGGGCCAACTCGCGCCGCACCGGATCGAACCCGCTCAGCACCACCGCCTGCGGTGTGTCGTCGATGAGCACGTTGATTCCCGTGGCCGCCTCGAAGGCGCGAATGTTGCGTCCCTCGCGCCCGATGATCCGGCCCTTCATCTCCTCGCTCGGCAGCGAGATCGTGCAGTTTGTCGCGGTCTGCACGTAGTTCGAGGCGCACCGCTCAATGGCAATCGTGATGGTCCGCCTGGCTTCGCGATCCCCTTCTTGCCGGGCTTCCTCGATGATCCGTCGGGTCATTGCCGCCGCCTCGCCGCGAACGTCTTCCTGCAGTTGGAGCAACAACCGTTTCCGTGCTTCCTCCGCGCTCAGACCGGCAACCCGCTCGAGCTCGCGCTGCGTCAATTTCTTCAGTTCATCGATCTCGGTCTGAATCTTGTGCAACTCCTTTTCGCGTTCGACAATCACCGTTTCTTTTCGCGTTACGTCGTCTGTCTTTCGATCCAGCAAATCCGCTTTGCGGTCCAGATTGGACTCGCGCTGCATGACGCGCTTCTCCATCTCCAACAGCTCTTGGCGACGTTCCTTGTTTTCCTTTTCGAACTGCTCCCGAGTCTGGAATGTCTCTTCCTGCGCTTTCATCCGCGCTCCGCGAAGCGTTTCCTCCGCTTCCTTTCGCGCGGTCTCAATGATCCCACCGGCCGCTTTCGTGTCGGCTTTCACCTTGTTCTGGCTTAAGAACCAGCCCAGTGCAATGCCAACGATGACCAGGGCGATGAGACCGAATATGATGATGATCGAGGTCATTTTCGGTTACCCTTGAGGTTCACCATTCTTGTTTCCGTCACAATGAAGCCCATGCGGGCGTCGTGCGCTTCCGTCGGGACTTCTTCCAGTAGTTGGAAATCGAAAGCCAGGGCGATTCTCACGCCGCTGGTTTGCTGTAGCAACCGGTCAAAATGACCGAGCCCCCGGCCCAATCGATTTCCTGTTTCGTCGAACGCCAGACCGGGCACCAGCACAACGTCGATCTGGTCGAGCGCTGCCGGTCGAATCGCCTCGGGTCTGGGTTCTGGGATTCCAAATCTCCCAGTTGTCATGTCTGCATCAAAATCACGTACTTCGGAAGCGAGATATCCTTGCGTCGCCGCATCACAGTATGGCACGCAAACGCGCCGGCCCATGGCCAGCAACTGCCGGATCAGCCCGTGCGTCTCCACCTCATCCTTCGCGGACACATAGCTCAATAGGCATTTCGCGCCGGAGAATTCACGCAGGATGGATAACCGCTCCCAGATGGCCGCGCTCTTCGCCCGGGCCTCCCCGGCGTCGTGTGCGGCCAGGTGCGCGCGCATTTGCTCGCGAAGAGTCACTTTTTGTTGAGCAGCGCTTTCCATTTCTCCATTCGCTCGCGGACCTTGAGTTCAAAGCCCTGGTCGCCCGGCTCGTAATATTTGCGATGTTCGGGGAGGTAATCTTGTTCGACGATATGCCCTTCAAAATCGTGGGCGTATTTGTACCCTTCCCCATGACCGAGTCGGGCGGATCCTTTGTAGTGGGTGTCCTTGAGATGTTGAGGCACTTCCAGCGTTCGTCCCTGTTCTACGTCGGCCTTGGCGCTCCAGATCCCCTTCGCGCTCGCGTTCGATTTGGGCGCGGTCGCGCAGTATACCGTCGCTTCCGCCAGCGGCAATTCACCTTCGGGCCAGCCGATGAATTCCACGGCGTGATGCGCCGCCACGGACAAGACCAGAGCCTGCGGGTCCGCCAGACCGATGTCTTCGGCCGCCAGAATCACAATGCGCCGCGCGATGAACCGGGGATCTTCCCCGGCGATGACCATCTTTGCCAACCAGTACAACGCTGCATCGGGATCGCTGCCCCGCATGGATTTGATGAACGCCGAAATCGTATCGTAATGCTCGTCCTCGCCCGCATCGTAGACCACGGCCTTCTTCTGGATGGATTCTTCGGCGACTTCTTTTGTGATGTGGCCGGAGGACGTCGTGAGCACGCCAATCTCGAGGGAATTGAGCGCCTTGCGCGCGTCGCCGTCGCAAGCAGTCGCCAGAAAATCCAGCGCTTTTGGGTCGACCTCGACCTTTTGACTTCCGAGACCGCGTTCCTTGTCGGCCAATGCTCGCTTCAACAGGTCCTTGATGTCGGCAGGCGTGAGCGGCTTAAGCTGAAAAATCTGCGAGCGCGATACCAGAGGCGAATTCACATAGAACATCGGATTATGTGTCGTCGCGCCGATCAGGCGAACGGTTCCATTCTCGACATCCGGCAAGAGTACGTCCTGCTGCGCTTTGTTGAAGCGGTGAATTTCGTCGATGAATAGAATCGTTCGCTGGCCGGTATTGGCAAGACGGTTGGCCGCCGTCGCGATCACGCGGCGAATATCCGCGACGTTCGACTCCACGCCGCTGAGACGTTCGAACTTGCTCTTGGTCGCATTGGCGATGACCTGGGCCAGGGATGTCTTGCCCGTGCCCGGGGGGCCGTACAGAATAATCGAACTGATCCGGTCCGCCTGGATCGCGCGCCACAGGAGCTTGCCTTGTCCGAGAATGTGGCGTTGGCCGACGAAGTCATCCAGCGTGCGCGGGCGCATTCGCGTGGCCAGAGGAGCGGGAGCCAACACGCCGCTGGTTTCCGCCGATGCGGTGTCTTTCGGAGACTGATTGGAAAATAGGTTGTCCGTCACGGCCACTCGTTTGGCTCTGACGCTCGTGCTGGAGCCGGCCTGTGTTTCGCGAGCCTGCTGAGATCAGGAGTGTTGATCGACGCGAGGTGAATCGCCTCGCGTGGCGGGGTAAAAACGAAATACCCCACCGTAATGCCGTTTCAACGACATCTTTGAACCCCTCGATAACTAGGGTGCTCTGTCTGCGGGTTCCTGCTTCCTGTCTAGGCACGCAGTCCACCGCCGAACTCCGAGCTCCGTCACAGACGGTGTTGGCTCAAAGAATCTTCGTTTTTCACGAACATGGCAGGGTATTTCGAAAATCTGCTCTGGCAAAGAACACCGGCGACCACAATCGCCTGCTCCATCCCCTTGTAACCCGTTGTCGCGTCGACTTCAAGAATATTCCACTTGTTTTCATGGTCACCGCTCAATAACCCCGCACATGCGCATCAACTCTCGCGAATCTCACACTTCAACGTCCGCACTAACGACCGCTTCAACTGTTCATGCGCGCCATTGACTTCCGCGTCGGTCAACGTCCTGTCCGCTGCGCGGAACGTCAACGAATACGCCATTGACTTCTTTCCCGTCGCTATCGAGCCGCCTCGATAAATATCAAAAAGTTCGACCCGTTCCAAGGTTTTATTTCGAGCGTTTTCAATCGCTGCGACGATCTCGCCGTGCGTTTGGGCTTCATCCACCACCAGGGCCATGTCACGCACGACCGCAGGAAACTTGGGAAGCTCGCGGAACACTTTCTCGCGCTTCGCTGCGGCCAGTAGTGCGCCGAGTTCCATCTCCGCAACATAAGCTGCGTCTCGCAGATCCGACTGCTTCGCCTGCGCCGTCGAGACTTGGCGCACCATGGCGGTATCCAACTCAGCGCCCATTACCGTGCCAAGCTCCTCCAGGGCACCTTTCACGTCGTAATAGTCCAACTTCGCCTGTCGCAGCGCCGACTCCCATGAGTCTGGCTGTCGACGCCCCGTGACCGCGAGCGCCAAATGCAATGATTCTCTCCCATCGGCGCCAAAAACCCGGCCTATCTCAAAGAGCTTCACATCGAATTGATGCCGCGAGACATTGATGCGCAAGTTTGCCACCAAACCAGGAACGAGTGATTGGCGAAGCGCCTGTTGGTCGGCACTCAGCGGGTTTTGCAGCTTCAATTCGCCGCTGGCTACCAGCGTCTGGTTCTGCGCCTCATGGAATCCGAGCGACGTTAGCACGCGCCTCACGTCCGCCATCGAATCCCATTTCGCGTCAAACTCCGACACCGCCGGGGTCGACGGCTGCATCGTGGCTGGAATCTTCTCCACGCCATAAATCCGGCAGACTTCCTCGATCAAGTCGGCCTCTCGGTCCAGGTCGACGCGAAACGTCGGGATTTCGACTTCGCACAGTCGGGCATCCGACGACACGACTGGCAATGATAGCCCCGTGAATATCTTCTGGATTGTCTCCGGCGCGACCTCAATGCCAAGCAAGCGGTTGACCTGCGCGTAGCGGCATCGCACCCGCCGTTTCTCAATCGGTTTTGCGAGGGTATCAATGATTCCGGCCGCCACATGTCCGCCAGCCAGTTGCTGGATCAACTGCGCGGCACGATTGCTCGCCCAAATCACTCCGCTTATGTCGGCGCCGCGTTCGAATCGATAACTCGAATCGCTCGACAGCCCCAATTGTTTCGAGGTCTTGCGGACATTCGCGGGCAGGAACCACGCGCTTTCCAGAAGAACGTCTGTCGTGGCGTCGCTGATCTCACTGTCCTTGCCGCCCATGATGCCCGCCAGCGCCACGGCGCGAGTTGCATCAGCAATTACCAGCATGTCGTTCGTCAACTCGTGGGCGCTCCCATCAATCGCCAGGAACTTCTCGCCTCTGGTTGCCCGGCGCACCACGACGCGGTGCTCCGCCAGCCGGTTGTAATCGAAGGCATGCAACGGCTGGCCGCACTCGAGCATCACGTAGTTGGTCACATCGACCACGTTATTAACCGACCGTAAGCCGACCTTCTCCAAAAGCTGTTTGAGCCAGGACGGGCTCGGACCGATCTTCACGCCTCGAACCAAGCGCGCGGTGTATCGCGGACAGAAGTCCGACGCATCAACCGTGACGGAAGTGCACTGCGAGATTGTCTCCCCTGACTCTTGAACAGTGACCTTGGGAACCTTCAACGGGTTTCCGGTCAGCGCGGAGATCTCACGGGCGATCCCAATTACGCTGAGCCAGTCGGGACGATTGGGGGTGACTTCAATATCGAACACGGTATCGGTCCCGCCAAGCGCATCACTCAACGTGATTCCGATTTGCGTTTCCGTCGGCACAATCAGCAGACCATCTTCACCCTTTGGCAGGCCCAATTCGTCCGCCGAGCACATCATTCCCTGGGATTCAACGCCACGTAGCTTTGCCTCCTTGATCGTCATTCCGTTCGGCATGGTCGTGCCCGGAAGCGCCAGGGGAACTTTATCGCCAACCTTGTAGTTCTTGGCTCCGCAAACAATTTGACGTTCACTTTTGCCGTCATTGACCCGGCAGACCGAAAGCTTGTCGGCATTGGGATGCTTCTCGCTCGAAAGAACCTGACAAACCACCACCTGCTGAAGCACGCCGCCGCCCGTCGTCACCACGTCCTCCACTTCGATACCGGCGAACGTCAGCTTGTCAGCCAATTCAGGCGGTGACCAATCGAAATCGATGTATTCCCTCAACCACTTGTAGGTAAATCTCATAGGAGCATCCAAACTCTAGCGAGTCCAAGCCGAAGCGTCTAGCTTTTAGGTGGCCAACTTCGGCTCAGCGAAACGTGGTGTCGCGGCAGCGGCCACTCGGTAGCGTGTTTCACTTGTTATTCGACGCCGTCTCGGCCTAAAACTGCTCCAGGAACCTCACGTCGTTCTCCGTGAACAGGCGGATGTCATTGATGGACCACATGACCATCGCGATGCGTTCGATGCCGAAGCCGAATGCCCAGCCCGTGTACTCATCGTCCGGATATCCCACGGCTTTGAACACATTCGGATCGACCATTCCACATCCCGCAATCTCAATCCATTCCTTGCCCCGGGCACGAAAGTGCGGCGTGCTCAGGTCGATCTCGAAGCTCGGCTCCGTGTAGGGGAAGAAATGCGGGCGGAACCGTACGTTCGTCTCGGGCGACAGCAGTTGCTTGAAGAAAAACTCCACCGTGCCCTTGAGGTCGGCAACCGTCACGTTCTTGTCCACGTACAACCCTTCGATTTGATGAAACGTCGGACTGTGAGTAGCATCGAGTTCGTCGCGACGAAAGACGCGACCCGGCGCGACAATGCGAATCGGCGGTTTCTGTTTCAACATGGTCCGGACTTGCACGGGCGATGTGTGCGTGCGGAGCAGCCACCGTCCGTACTTCGGATCCGCCGGCAGGGCTTTGCCATCAATGTAGAGCGTGTCTTGCATGTCGCGCGCCGGATGGTTCGCCGGTGTGTTCAGCGCATCAAAACAATGCCATTCGTCCTCAATCTCGGGCCCATCCTCGACTGCGAAGCCCATCCGACGAAAAATTCCGACCGTCCGCTCGAAAACCTGAGTCAGAGGATGGAGGTGGCCGAGATGTTGACGTCGACCCGGCAACGTCACGTCAATCGCCGGCCCTGACGACGCGGCTTTGGCCTCCAATTCTCCCCGCTTGGCCTCAATAGCGGCCGCGATCGCATTCTTGACCTCGTTGGCCAGTTTGCCGACGCGCGGCTTGTCTTCCTTCGGCAGCTTGCCCAATTGCTCGAGGGCGGCGGGCACGACTCCGCTCCTGCCCAGAAATCTGGCCTTGAGCTGGTCGAGGGACGGAAGATCGGCGCAGGCCGCGACGGCTCCCTCGGCCTCGGCGCGGACAGACTGAAGTTGTTGTTCCAATTCGATCATCGACGCACCACCCTAGGGAATTCCATGCGGATTCGCAAGCTCGGGTTGGGCGCTCGTATCAATTAGGCGGATTGAGATATCCGTCTCGCGCAGAATTTCTCTCTCGCGCGGAGTGAATTCCTCATACTGATACGGAAGAAACTGGGTCGGATGTGCGAACCGCATCAGCACATGGCCTTCGGGCGGCGCTTTCGGACCAAGAACCGGGGCGAGATACTCCGCATTCACAAGTACGTACCGACTGGAACCACTGTCCGTTGTTGGCGAGAGTTTCCCATCTTCGCTCTTCGGGCCGTTAATCGTAAGAGCTTCGGAGAATGCACCATAGTCCCGCGCCACGATGCCCTTCACCTCGATCGGGAACCACTGCTGCAACGGCACCCGGATATTCCAGACCGATTGAATCAATAATGCAACCACCCCACACTGCAGAAGCCGCCGTCTCATACTCGCCGGCGTTACTTCCCACAAACGCGCGCCCCCGCTGCCGCCAACCATGCACAAAAATGGCACCAACTGCCGAGCCGTGCGTCCGTACACGACGAACTGGTGCAAGACCACGCTGCTAACGACCAGCAACACATACACGGCAGCCGCCATCGAGACCCACATGACGGCGTGACCGGCAACTTGTCGCCTTCTCGCCACAGCCACGATACTTGCCACGATCGCCACCAACCAGTAAATCAACAACCCATGCTCCGCGTGCCACAGGTAGGCCCATGGCAGCGTCCAACCTTCCTCGAAAACACCTTTCGTCACCGTTCCCGCGAACGAAGTCATTCCCTGCAAGAACGATCCTCCAAGAATCACGAAGCGACCGGCCGCGAATACACCAAGCCACGATAGAGCGCCCATGGCAAACCACCCGCACCGACCCGCAGCCTCCCCAGTCGTCCTCGCCTTCCATGTCAGGACGGCTACGGAGACCACCACCGCGATGGCCCAGTATCCGTAATAGGTCATGAATGCCGCGCCGATCAACCATCCACTCATCACCAACCGTCCGGACCCGCCCCGCTGCATCCCGACCGCCAGACTTGCCAGCGCCAACGCGAGAGACGCGTCGTACGGCAATACATGCCGCGCGTAGTAGAACATCGTGCTCGATCCCGCCATCAGCGCCATCGTCAGCCGTGCCTCCACAAGACTGCCACCGGCCCGCAGTACAATCGATCGAACCAGGACGATGGAAACAACCGAGGCCAGCGACAGGAACGCGGCGCTGAAGCGTACGGTGTCCTCAAATGGAATGTCGTAGTACGCCGCGTGCCATCCGGCCCACACCGAATACAACGATACTGGCAGACACCCCAGGCAGGTGAACCCCGGGTGCTGATTCCATTTCAGGATCGGTTCGAGAGCTTGTCTCCACGCCCCGTGACTGAGCCGATACACGACGACGCCGGACCACCAAAACCGCTTCTCATCCGGAAACCAGTCCTGGCCGCCCATCGCCACCAGCCACCACCGCAGAGCCACACATAGACAAGCCAATCCCACCGCAAACCAATCCAACCGAACCTCTCGCACCGCTGATCTCAACTTGCTCGTGGCGCCGGCCATCCGCCACGGTCCGGCCTCCCCGCCTGCAGCCGCAGTGCTATTCAACTTCAAACTCCACCGGTTGCCCACTGGCAGAATCGCCGCTGACCCATACCCGGTAGCGGCCCGGCTCCGTAACCAGTTTCATCTCGCGATTGTGAAAGGCGAGCGCATCCGTGGACAGGGTAAATTCCAGATCCTTGCTCTGGCCCGGTTGTACGGTCACGCGCTGGAATCCCTTCAGCTCGCGCACGGGTCGTGGAACGTCGGCCACCATGTCGCGAATGTAGAGCTGCGCAATTTCATCGGCCGGACGCTCGCCGAGATTGCGGATGCGCGCGGTCACGTGAACCGATTCGCCGACCTTGATGTGCGGCGGATCGACACGAAGATTGCTGTATTCGAATTGCGTGTAACTGAGGCCGTAGCCGAACGGGAACTGCGGTGTTTGCGGCAAATCAAAGTAGCCGGTGATGTAGCCACCGGGCCGGCCGGGCCCCGGCGCCTTGAATGCGTCCAGCCACGGTCGACCCGTGCTCATATGGTTGTAGTAGATCGGAATCTGGCCAACCGTGCGGGGCCACGAGATCGGCAGTTTCCCCGACGGGGAATCATCGCCAAACAGGACGTCCGCAATCGCCGGGCCACCCATCGTCCCCGGATGCCAGGCCATCAACACGCCGGATGCCGCGTCCAGCACATCCCCGATTTCCAGCGGACGACCCGCCATCAGCACGACAATCATTGGCGTGCCCGTGGCGCGGATTGCCCGGATCAGATCCAGTTGCGCCCCGGGCAGATTGAGGTAGGCCCGACTCGACGCCTCGCCGGATTGCCCGGCTGGTTCGCCGACAAACACAACGGCATCGGTCGATTCCCTGGCGGCGCGCACCGCGTCTTCGAATCCGCCGGTGTTCGTGCTCGAGCAACTTTCCAGCCCGGGTGCGTAGTTCACCTTGGTCGTCTTGCCAACCGCCTCGCGAATGGCTTGGAGCGGTGTCCGGCAATCCTTATCCTCACCCATCCCCCGCCACGTCCCCAGTTGATCGTGCGGATCATCGGCCAACGGCCCGATAACGGCGACGGACGGCATTTCTTTCCAGAGCGGAAGCGCGCGATTGTCATTCTTCAGCAGGACGATGCTTTCGCGCGCGAATTCCCGGGCGGTCTCCAGATGATCCTTGCGCAAGAGAACTTCATCGGGATTTGGCCGGGCAAACGGCTTGTCGAACAATCCGAGCTGCCACTTCAGGCGCAGAACGCGACGCACGGAATCATCAATCGCTTGCCTGGGTATCTTGCCCTCGGTAACAAGCGATTCAAGATTGCTCCGATAGCAGGCCGTGAACATCTCCACGTCCACCCCGGCCAGGAACGCCGCCTGGGAGGCGTCTTTGTCGTTCTCAACGAGGCCGTGGGCGACCAGTTCGTGTATCGCGTTGGCGTCGCTGATCACAAAGCCGTCGAATCCCCACTCGCGGCGCAGCACGTCGCGCAATAGGAATGCATTGGCTGTCGCCGGGATGCCATTAACATCCGCAAACGCGCTCATCAAGGTCGCCACATGCGCGTTCACGCACGCGTGGAACGGTGGCAAATAAACATCGCGCAACGTGCGCTCCGAGATGTCGACGGTGTTGTAGTCGCGACCGCCCTCCGCGGCGCCGTATGCGGCAAAATGCTTGGCACAGGCGGCCACATGCTCGGGATCACTCAAATCCTTTCCCTGAAACCCGCGCACCATGGCGGCTCCAAGAACACTATCCAGGTACGGGTCCTCACCCGCTCCTTCGGCGATCCGGCCCCAACGCGGATCACGGGCGATGTCGACCATCGGCGCATACGTCCACCGAATCCACTGCGACGCCGCTTCCCGTGCGGCGATGACGGCGGCCTGTTCCGTCAGTTGTGGATTCCACGCGGCAGCCTGACCGAGCGGGATCGGGAAGATCGTTCGATAACCGTGGATGACGTCGTACGCCACCAACAACGGAATTCCGAGACGGGATTGTTGGATGGCGACGCGCTGAAGCGTATCGTTCATCGGGCGCCGCCCGGCAATCACCGAACCGATGCTGCCCTGGCGGACAAGCTCCTCCGTATTCGTCCGAAAAGCCTGGCCTTGGGACAGTTGCCCAATCTTCTCCTGCAGTGTCATCTGCGAGAGCAATTGTTCCAACCGCGCCTCGGTCATGCCGCTCCCGCGCGACGACGCAACCGCCAGGCTTCCCGCGTCCGACACGGGCTTCCCGGTCGCGGAAGGCGTCTGCGAAAACGCTGCGCCACCACCGGTCATGAGTGAGATGAGCCCTGCGAGAATCGCGGTCGTCGCCAGGCGAGAGGGGCACGAGAGTTGCCAGTGCATACGAAATCCGAAGCTACGACAAAGGCGCGCGTCAGACAAGAAAACCTTCGACGGCCCGCAGAACCTGGTCAACCGTGACGGTCTTCATGCACTCCATGTCAACCCGGTTCTTGCAGTGGTCCTTGAAGCAGGGCGAACAAGCGACGCCTGCGCGCACGACCACGTGACGCCGGCCATAAGGTCCGGTAAGTGCCGGATCGGTGGGGCCGAAGATCGCCACAACGGGAGTGCCCACCGCCGCCGCCAAATGCATCGGGCCGCTATCGTTGGTGATCACGACCGCGCAACGACGGTACAATTCCGCCAATTGAAACAAATCCGTCTCGCCCGCCACGTTTCGGCGTCCCTGGGCAATCGCTTCGATCCGCTCCCGCTCGGCGGCCGAACCCGTCAGCACGACGCGCTCCGCGGGGAGCCGACGGACCAACTCGGCAAATTTGTCGTCCCCCCACAGTTTCGTCGTCCAACGCGCCGAAGCGTTTACGGCGATCAGGCCTTCTGTCGCGATCGACGGAGAAACTCCCAGGGGAAACTCGATGGGCTCGGAGCCGCATCCAAGGTGGCGCGCCGCCGACAGACAACGGTCGACGGCGTGAACCGGCCGGACCAGCGCGATTTCGTTGAAGAAGAACCGAGCGCCCTCGCGGGCGTCGCTCAGCCCGATGCGACGCGGCGCGTGCGTTGCCCATGTGATGATGCCGCTGCGCAGCAGGCCCTGCAAATCCACCACGATGTCGAATCGCTTGTCGCGCAGCATGCGGAGGAATTTTCTCATTCGCGGAAGCTGTCGCACCCCCCCCAGGCGCCGGCGTTCGAACGGAATGAGTTCATCGATGATCGGGCTTCGCTTCAGCAGAGACGTCAACGTGTCATTGATGAGCCATGAAATGCGGGCTTCGGGATATTTCCGACGGATCAGGTTGACCGTTGGCAGGGCATGGACGACGTCCCCGAGCGAACTGGGTTTGATAATCAGGATCTTTGTCACCATGCCTCGGTGTCGCGAACGAGGTGACCGCCCCTACGAAAACTCCCGCCTAGCGGCCATGAGCCAACCGCTCGGCCAGCGACTCGGGCAGGCCGGCCGCGCGAATCTTTTTCTGGGTCACACCGATCGGATAGTCAACGCGGCGCAACTCAATCAGGTTGGTCATCAGGTCGAAAATGACATAGGCGGACTTGGGGTTGCGGTCGCGCGGCTGGCCAACCGAGCCCACATTGATGAAATACTTGCGGCCCACCTCGATCTTGATCTTCGAATACAAACCGCCCTGCAAACCGTTGGGCCCGCGCACAAATGCCACGGGAACATGCGTATGGCCGTTGAAACACACCGGCGTATGCTGATAGTTGAAGCTGGCCTGCGCCGCCAATCGATCAAACACGTACGCCCATTTTTCGGGCAGATCGAGCGTTGCATGGACAATCGTAAACGATTCGACGTGCCGCACGTACTTGAGGTCCCGCAGCCACGTCTTCTCGTCGGCGCTCAATTGGGTGCGGGTCCAGCGGATGGCCTCGGCGGCCATCGGATTGAACCCCGTGAGTTCGATGTCCGAGCCGCAATACTCGTCATGGTTCCCCATGATCACCGGACATTCCAAACGGCGGATGGTGTCGAGACATTCCTTGGGATTGGGCCCATACCCCACAATGTCACCTAGGCAGACATAGTGGGTGCACTTGTGATCCCGGGAATCCTTCAGCACCGCCTCGAGTCCTTCGATGTTCCCGTGGATGTCACTGATGATGGCGTAGCGTATGGCGGGTGCGGGCATGATGGTCAGGATTTCGGTAACGGGAATACACGCTGGTCGTTGGGAATTTGAAGCTCGTCCTCCAAACGGCGAATCTCACGCTCGATGATGCTCCACGCCTGCTCGTGCTTGGAGCGATCCAGAAACCACAAGTGTTTCCACTCGTCGTATGCCCCGATGAGATCGCCGCACTTCTCCAGCGCTCGGGCGTATATTCGCGGAACGAATTGCGGCGCGTCGGGAAAACTGGCGGCCTTTTCAAAGTAACTCGCGCTCTTGCAGAACGCGTCGCTGCAGGGAGGATTATCGCAGTCCTTGCTCAACTTCTCGAAGTAGAGCCACCCCATCATGAAATACAGCTCATACCGATTCGGAATATTGTCGATGCCGCGCGACAGGAATTCCCGCGCCTTCTCGTGCCACTCGCGCTCGCGCTTGATCCCTTCCGCCTTCGTCCGGTTGTTGGGGTCGGAATACGCCCCGTACCCGATGTTCCAGGCCATGTGCCATTGGCCGAGATCCCAAAACATCACCGACTGTGGCTGCAGGGTAACGACAACTTCGATGTCGCGGTATTGCCGAAGCCATTCCTTCTTTTCCCAGAAACTGTGACTCTGGATCCACAGCAAATCGGCAACAATGCCGCGCATCCCCGCCAGGAGTGCGATGGCGAGATTCTGCCCGATGGCTTCGCGGAGCTCAAACGTGACATGGGCGCCTCCGTATTTCATTTGGAGACGTTCGCCGCGAAGCGTATTCTCCAACGGCAACAGGGCGAACCCGATGCCGAACAGGATGAGTACCACAACAACTTTCATGCGCGTTTCCTAAATCTCCCGCCGAGAAAACACCAGATGGGCCGCCACGACGATCACCAGCGTCCGTGCCATGCCGTAGGTGATAATCTGTCCGATGTGACTCCACGGGACAACCTTTCCCAGATTGATCTCGTCGGCAATGCTGAACAATCCGAAATCCGGTATGACAGCCACCACGGCCATCAGCAGCCGATGCGCCGCCCACATCTCCGCGGCGCTTCCCCGCAGCATCCCCGCCACAAACACCATGAATGGAACAACGACGTTGAACACCAGCGACGTGGAGAACGTCGACACCAACAAGGTCACCGCTGCGATCAACGTCGCCTTCATCAGTTCCGCCAGCAGGGCCTTGACCAGTTCCACGTCGCGCGTTTCGATTCGAATCGCGTCAATCTCCTTGGCGGCCTCCACGTGCGCCTCCGGCGTCTCGCCAATATAGCTCTGGCTCAGGTCGCGAATCATTCCCTGCTCCTTGATCCACAGAACCGCGGCGAACAAAATGCACATGGCCGCCATGCTCAACAGCAGTAACAACAGGCTGCCGCAGAACTTCCCCAGAAGAAATTCGAATCGCCGCACCGGCTTCGCCAGAATCGTATAGATCGTGCGGTTCTCCACCTCGCTCGGCAACAATTGCGCCGTGCCAACGATCGCAATCAGCGTCGTCATCACCGAAATCACCCCGAGACACGTGTCCTTGATGAACTTCATCTGCTCGCCAAACGTGAACTGGGCAAAGAACACCGCCGAGGCAATGAACACCAGACCGATCAGCAGAAACAAAATGAAAACCTTCTGGCGCACCGCCTCCGTCAGCGTGTTGACGGCGATGACGCTCACCCGCCGCGGGGAAAACCCAACCCGCTCGTGGCTGGCAGACCCGGCAATACTGGTCGCTTCAGTCATGTTCTCCAACTCCTCGCTCATCTTTTCGCAGCGCTTCCAGGAACAGGGCTTCGAGCGTCGTCTGCGGATGCCCGACCGATACAATGGACGCACCGGCCGCCCGTACGGCGTCTTCAACGCGGACGCGCGCCGATTCCGGCAAATCCTGCACCGTAATGCTCAGGCGGCGCTGATCGCTAATCAAATTTTTGACATCACCCTCAAGAATCATCTGGCCCCGGTTCAGGACGCCGATCCGGTCGCAGACATCCTGGACCTGTGCCAACAAATGCGAACTGAGCAGAACGGTCTTGCCCATCTCTTTCAGCCGCAAGATAAGGTCGCGGATGTCCTTGCTGCCAATTGGATCCACACCAGCCGTCGGCTCATCCAGTAAGAGCAGCTTGGGATCATGAATCAATGCCTGCGCCAGCCCGATTCGTTGCAGCATTCCCTTCGAATATCCCGCCAAACGGCGATCGCGTGCGTGGCTGAGACCAACCAGATCCAGCAGTTCCCCGGACCGCTTCTTCAGCAACGCACGATTGAGACCGCACAGCCTTCCGTAAAACTCAAGTGTCTCCGCACCGGTCAAATACCGATAGAAATACGGATTCTCGGGAAGAAAACCCACGTGCAGCCGCGATTCCACCCGGCTGCAGGGAACGTCGAAAATCCACGCATCGCCCTCGGTCGGCACGACCAGGTCGAGCACCAGTTTCAGCGTCGTGCTTTTGCCCGAGCCGTTGGGACCAAGCAATCCGTACACCTCCCCCTCGTGCACGCAAAGATTGAGTTTCTCCAGCGCCAGGAGCCTTCCCTTGCGCCAGCCCAGGTTGTATTTCTTCGTCAGTTGCTCTGTTCGAATCGCATCCATTAGTGTCGTATCTCAAAACCGCGGAATTCTTCCGTGGCGGCACTCCAATTCACGTCAGCGTTCCGTATGTGGCTTCCGAGCTGGCTGATTCGCATGGCGTCCACAAAAGCCCGGACTTCTTCGTCATCGCCCTCGGCAACGAGTTCTACCCTGCCATCCGGCAAATTACGAACGTAGCCGGTCACGTCGTAACCGCAAGCAATTTCACGCGCGGTGTACCGAAACCCCACCCCTTGCACCCTGCCTGTGTAAAACACCGTCGCGCGCTTCCGCATACAATCGACCGCCAGACTATCGACAAACCGCAAACCAGTCAAGAGAACCGCTCACCCGCGGCGTGACCGCCCCCGGGACCCCCCCCGCGGGGCTGCATTCTGGACTTGCTTTTCTCTGGGCGACAGAGCTAAAATCCATCTCACACCCCGGGAGGAGCGTTATGGCACTGTTCGGCGGAATGTTCAGCGGCGGTCAGAAGCATCCGAATCTCGACCAGCTTTCTCACTCCGTTCAAAATAACCTCGGCCTGCAAATCGCCCCGCCCGGCGAAGACGTCCTCGCGGCGCTCGATTCTCTGACCCACCACGACTTGCTCGACATCCAGAACGCGCACACGATCGAGGTCGTGCAGGATCTGTTGATGCGAAAATCCATCCGTGTCACGGTCGACGCTTCCGCCCAGGCGATCGTGCTTTCCATTGCCTCGCGTGAAGAAATCGAAAACGAGCTGAAAAGCGCGCACTCCGCCGTCAAAGTAATGTCCGTCGCCAGCCACCATGGAACTTCGCGGATCATCCGCTCGTTTGGGGTGAATCCCGAGCCCGCCAAGGTCGCGGCGCCCGCGTCTCCCGCCGCGGCCAACACGCCGGTTGCCGAAGAAGTCTCGGCGCCCCCGGCCTTCGAGCACCTCGAAGCCGCCGAGCGGCTGTGCTCGGTCGTCGTGGATTTGTTCGTCAAGCACGGCCAGTTGACCACGGCTGACAAGGATGTCCTCAAGAAAATCCGCGCAACCGATTCCTCCCTCGACGCCCGCATGGTCGCCCTGGAACGCTGGAAGACCGAAGTAACGCGACGCTCCCGGGGCGTTCACGTTCGCGAGGGCGGCGCCACCACTCTGTTGGGCAGCGAGAATGCCGAGGCCAAAAAATCAGAAGACGCAGTCCTGCGCCGATTCGATAACTTTCTGCATTGGCTGAGCAAGCTCATCAAGGCCTTCGAAGGCCGGGGCGTCAAGTTCAACGGCAAACCCGTGTGGCTGCCGCATTGAAGCAACACCGAACGGCTGCACCGCCAATTCGTCTGCGGCCGGCTTGTTCTGGTGGAGTGGTGACAGGCTCGCAACCGCAAGATGGTCGGGACGGCGGGATTTGAATCCGTCGCCTGTGTCAAATCCTGCGTGTTTCTGCATGTTTTCGTAAACGCAAATTACGAAAAAATGCAGATTTGGGGTGGTTGTTTGTCACGTTTTGTCACGCAACAACCGCGGCTTCCAGCGCCTCGCTGCCGAGGTACTCCTGAATCATGGCCATAAGTCATTTGAGGATGACGACAAAACTCGGACAGCATTTAGATCCTGATACCTTTGCTGTGGCCTGGCGTAGGCGTGTTCCGAATCGACGTGGAAGGACTGATGCTCAATGCGATTTTCGGAATCGTTCTGATCGATTTGACCTTGGCGCTCTCCTCCGTCAAGTATTCGCGAACGTTTGTCGGCACGGTAGCGAGAGTGCGCTCGCCGTAGTAGGTGAGGGCTTTGAGTGAGAGGACGGGGTTGAATTCAGGATAAAGTGCTTTGGCTGCTCCCAGCGCTTTGGGAAGGCTGACCCCCGACTTCAGAAGCGTGTAAATGTCCTCGTAATCTCTTGGTTCGGCGCGGACAAGAATCACTTTAACCTTCTGCGCGGCCAGATCGAGAAGCGACGCAATGCGAACGCGGTTGTCTTCGCAGCGATCTGGTCGACTCACCCGGCCCATGGTAAGCCCGCCGAAGAACGAGACTTTCACGTCGCCGCCCCGATCGACGGTGAATGATGCGGTGTTGAGCTCCGATTGAATGAGCTTTGCGCCAGCAAGGAATGCCAGATTCCGGCCCAACACATCCGCCGAAACGGGCTGGCTTGTGAAGAAATCGAAGTCAACGGATCGTCTCCCGCCCAGACGCAGGGCAATGGCCGTTCCGCCATACAAGACGAAATGCTCTGGGACTTGAGAAAGCTCGGGCCACAAGCGACGCTGCTCGGCCGGGAGAATGTCCAATCGTGGCCTCATGTGGGGATCGTGCGCTGGAGCCTGGGAGGAACGGGGAGAAGGTGTAGCCGGTGATGCCAATAATGCCACGACCGATTGTCAAAGAGGCCCGGTGGAGCGGATCGCAACGCTTCGCGGAATGCAGCTTCGCCATAATGACCGAGAGCAAAACAGGCATCGTCCCACGTGCCAAACACCATGACTTGACAGAGAAAGCGCTGTGTGTTTTCTAGGGTTGACTCCGCCGATTGCCACCAGCAAACACGCCAAGCGATGGAAGCGAGTTGGTCGGAATCCCTTTCCGCTGTCAGCAGACTTTTCACAACCATAACAGAATAGCAAACCGGGGTATGAATGTCGAGCTTTCGCCCTTCTGCTAAGAGTGATTGGACGACGGGGAGGAAGATTGGTCGCGGAATGAAGCAAGCGACAGCACTGGCTGCTTCCCGGTTTGGAAAAAGAAACGCGGGGACGGGTGGTAACCGAAGCACCTTGATCCAAGATTGAGGCTCACGGTCCTGGGTGAGGCCAGGTCTGGCTAGGAGAAGCGCCCGTGAGCCTATAGAGGGCAGAACGCCCTATGGACATCAAGACACAGACTATACAACCCGCAAGCTTTCGCTGTGAAGCGTTACGCAGCCCCGGTGAATCCGTCAATGCCGTTCGCAGCCAGAGTTGTCTGCAAATTACGCAAGCTGCGTTACGCACTCCGCGTAATGGCGCGGCACAGGAATTGGTCGCTTCGGGAACGGATTCGCATGTAAAACGGCTCCGATGTTCACATTCCCGACCTGATGCGCGATGGCAACGCCAGCAGACGCGGTCTTGGCTCCTGGTTCTCGGTCAGCAAGCGCAATACATCCTCTTCTCGGAATCGGACGGCCCCATCCACACGCACGACCGGTAGCCGACCGGATTGGGCGATTTCCGCGACCTTGCGGATGCTGATTTGCAGTCGGCTCGCTACATCCGCACGGCTCATCAACTGCGGGACAAAACTCGCCGGCTGCGCCTGATCAATCTCCAGGACGACATTCTCGCCATCGACTCGTGCGCGGTAGGATTTGCAGGTCAGCGTGATCATGGCCCCTCAGTCCCCCTCTGTCTTGGCCGCACTCATTTCGGATTGCAACTCGTTGACACTGATGTTGGTGATCCAAGCGGCACTGTCGTTTGCGTCCGGCTCGTAGCGCGCTGGTACGGCCTTCACCCAGGCCACCTCGAACTTCTGCAGCTCATGTTCCAGCCTGCCCAGGTTCCTCCCGACGATCCGAACTTCGTGGGTGTCGGTGCGCAGACAAATCGTACTGTCATCCGTTCCGTGCCCGCAGTCTACAAACGCAATCCGGGTGTAAGGAATCATGCAGGCGTGGCCATCGGCCAACTCCACTCGCAGGGCCTGGACCTTGGCGTCGTTTTCCCAACAGGGGGAGATTCGTCGGCCCTCGTCTCGTTGTCCGTGCCTTATCATTGCACCCTGACTCCCTGTGTTTGTTGGATAGCCCGCGCGCGCAATCTGGTGAAACTGCCAAGCCGACTGAATCGAAAGCCTTCGGCAAACGCCCGATTGCGTAAGCACCGTGTCCAAAGCTGACGCGGAATGCCGAGGCTTTGAAAATACCTCTGCTTACCCATGTCCAGGGCCAAGGGTCGGTCACCGGACCGCTGGATGTTCTCTGCCAGTTGTGCCTTATCGCTGGTGAAGATCGTGATTCCTTTGCGTCCACGAGAAATGGTCACATACCACTGTTGTTGGTTCGTCGCCGCCTTGATGGCTGAGTCGGAAAACAAGACGTGATCGACTGTTTTGCCTTGCGACGCATACGACGTAATGACAAAGCCGCGCACGAAATGCCGGTAGTTCTTCTCGATGGTTCGTCCATCGGTCAGTCTGATTCGTCCGTCAGCCCCGATGTGTTTCACGGTAACCAGTTCACCATTGGCGAGACGCTGACCCTTACGCGTGCGACCGTTGGCCTTCAATTGCAGACAGTCGCCGGCTGCAAGAGAGAGTTTCATGGGCTGACAGACGGTGAGCCGATCGGCAAACCGAAGCGGCACGGTGCGAATCTTGTCCGATCCTTCCAGAATCCAGCCACCGTCGCTGATGGCCAAGAGCCTGCACGTTTGACCTTTCTGGAATCCGCCAGCATCTCGGTTTAGCACCAAGACCGTATCGTCTTTGTAGAACCGACGGTCTCGCTTCTGGGCATCGGTCACATCGACCGTTTCCAGCGCGGTCACAGTGTGGTCTTTCGTACCGAGGAGACCGTGGGATCTCAGTGCGGCCCGCACCTGCTCATTGACCCGGTGAATCTCTGACCAGGTCTGAGACACCACCACAACAGACTGGCGCTGCTCCGCCAAGGTCACATAGCGAGCGGCAAGACTCTCGGCTTGTTCCTGTGCCAGACAAACCACCACCGCTCCTTGACGATCCAGACGACGGAATGAGGCCGCGAGATTGCCTTCAGAGGCTTCTTTCACTGCCCGCTTGTACTCGCTGATTTGCACTCGTTCCGCATTTGTTCGAGCGCGAGTCGGGTCTTGACGCCGAATTGTGCTGAGTTCGATGGCCTGCAATGTGGAATACTTTTCGATGGCCCGCAGCGCATCGGAAGCTCCCACCGCACCGTGTTGGCGAGTGTCGCCGGAGAGAATCACCCGGCCTTCATTCCCGTGCGCCAAGCTCAACAGTTGGTGCATCTGCCGACCGCCAATTTGTCCAGCCTCATCAACCAGCAACACTCCACCACGAGGCAGTGAGCCGCGAGCGAGAAGCGCACTGACGGTTTGGGCACCTTGGAAACCGTCGCGTTCCAAGTCCATGACTTGCTGCCGCTGCGGAGCGACGACTGCGACTGTGCGCCCACCTTGCCGGAGAGCGCCGTACACTTCACGCAGTGTGTAGCTCTTGCCAGTGCCGGCCCCGCCGCGAAACAACGTGACAAAGTTCTGCGACCGCAGAATGCGGTCGACGGCTTCGCGTTGCTCGGAATCCAAGCTGGCATTCTGGATCGAGTGTCCGGGGCAAAGTGGCGCACATCGACGAATGCCATCACGCGCCATGCACACAGTCTCCCATTCGCGGTCGATTACATCCCGAGTCGTGATCCGGCCGGGATGCTGTTTGTAGCGCACGTAGCCGCGCCGACTCGCGGCGGCCTGAATCTCGGCCAAGTCCACCTTCTGTCCTCGCACATGCTCCAGAGCGTGGCGCCACACTTCGTGTTCCAGCACCACCGAACGGCGTTCAAACAGATGCTCCTCAGCCCACGCAACTGCTTGTTCTGCCAACGCCTCGCTGGATGCCGCAATTGACGGCTGTTCCTTAGTTAGTCGGCCAAGCGATGTTTTCTCCGCGTCGGTCAATTGCCGGTCCCAACTGCTCCGTAATTCCCCCAGGGTGATGCCCTTGATCTTGCGTGCCCGTTCCTTATGGGCGATACGGTCGCGGATGGCAGCGATGTTGCCAGTGGCCTTCTCTGGTTCGCGTTCCAGCAGCTCGCGGGTCTTTTGGTCAATCTCTTGATGCCGTTTCGAGAACTTCTCAATCAACGACGGCGACACACCCTCGATCTCGAAATCCCCCCGCCGCTGGTTCTCAATGGCGTAACCGAATTGGCGCAAACGCCGGGACAGCTCGTGGTAATAGACATTCTCGATGAATTTCTGCGCCGACAGCATGTCGTGATTCTGGAGCGCCTTCCAACGCGCTTCGACGGGATCGAACGTTGCATTGAAGACGATACAATGTGTGTGCAATTGCGGATCGAGAGCACGTGACGTGTCGTGGCGGAACACGGCGGCCACGATGTTCCGCGTGGTTCGGTCGGTGCATTGGCCGCTCTTGCGGACGCGGGTGGAAGCGAAGGACTGCAACTGACCGAGCGCGACCGCGACAGCTTCTTCGTGTGCCTCGACAATGCGCGAGTCTTGGCCGATCAGGGCGGCAATGGACACGGACTTGGCCGGCGAGAACGTGAAATCGTAGAATACGCGACGATTGGTGTTTTGACGAGGCTGGCCATCGGGACCAATCTCCAAACGAGTCGTGTTCTGGCGCAGTGTCAGCTTCTCACCGGTCTGCGGATGAAGGTTCTCACAGAGACGGACGAAATCGTCCTGTCGTGTGACGCCCGACAGCCCTAACTTTTCCGCTCCCTCGCCATACCACTGCCCCAAGACCTGTTGGCCTTCGTTGTAGTAGTCGCCGACGCTCAAGTGTTCCGAGAAGTATTCTTTGGCGTCACCCAGTCGGTATTGTGCCTTGGTAGCAAGCATGGGCATTTGACTACAGGGATGGAAGACGGTTGCCGTTCCGCCGGCCACGCTTGGTTGGTTCGCTGTTCCACGTGTTCACAGGCCATCGCTCTTTCTGCATCGCGCACGCGAGACTAACACGGGTGACAGCGACATTTTGGAGTCCACCACGGTCGCATGTTGCCGAGTGTAGCTGCGAATTTCTTCGGTTAGCTTTGCTTGCGCAAAATTCTTCATTTTGTGCTGGACAGCTTTCGAAGACCCTCCAGGAGATCGGGCCTGACACCGAACGGTGGCAGGAACCGCATGTGTCGATCTTGTCCTTTCCGGCTGAATGCCGATGTTCACGCTGGGCAGTGTGCCCGAAAGAAAGAGATCGCACGTGTAGTTGCTACACAAGATGACGACTGTGGCCAGCTCATAACGCCAACTATGCAAATGTGGTCTCATATTCGCGAGCATAGCCCGAAGCAGCGCTCAAAGTGTTCGCGGTGGCGAACAAAGTAGACTGGCCAAGCGTGGCATTCCCGCCGAGAATCCACGACTGACGAAGGCCAGTCATTAAACTCTTGATACCGCAAGATGGGACAAGAGTCCTTACCCACGCTTGAACTGGCCTGCTTTCTTCGTGTCTGACAAACGCGGAGCAGACCCGAATACAGGCCAGCCCAAGCGACGGTCGCAGTCAATCGGCACACTCAACACCCGCTCCTCATCGCCGCTGCTCTGCCGTCTCCCTGCGTACACGACAACGCAGTACGACTCTGTTCCGCTTTCCGATTCGGATCGTGCGCTCAGTGTGCTTCCGACGTGACCATGGCTGACCCAATTCTGTCCACGGTCGCACCACCTGCTGACCTGACTTGAATCAGCCTGTGTCCACGATCTTTCCAGTCTGTGTCCAATTTGTTTCCACGATCTGTACGCAGACTTGCCACACATGAACCACGAAACGTCACGCACAGGCCAGGGAAGCTCACGGATGGTGCACGCACACGTTACGCCCCCGGTAACGCACATCTTACGCAATGGTCAGGTTTCTGCCACCGTACCGGCAATGCATTCGATCCGCCATTTGCGAGCCATGGAAACTCCACTCGTTGTGCACGAACCTGCACGGGTTCTCCCTTCCTATGCGGTTGGGTTACAGATCGGACGCTCTACCCCTTGAGTTTCCAAGGTGCTTTCTTGTGCACAGTATCCGCGCATGGTACGCGGGATTTCCGCAGAATTTACGAGGAAGATTTGGTGGATGTCCACGCCGTTACCTTGCCACGAACATGCCGTGAACGCGGTCGGGCCACTCTGCGACCAAGTCACAATCTTAAGCTGTCCACAGACGTGTCCACCCATTACCACAAACTTTCCACGAACAGGCCATGTCGCGTCCACTCAGTGAACCATGCGCTGTCATGAGAGTCCGCAGCCGAGTCCCGACCACGTCCACACACTATTACATGGCCGCCGCGCGATGTAGCGCACACCTCGCGGTCGTCCTGCGATTTGCGCTATGGGAGGAAGAGGGCCAACGGTCGAAACTGCTCTGCAACTAAAGCTTTCCTTCCGTCAGGTGTTTGGTACGGTGGTGACGTGATTCAGATTGACCCTCCGCGATGCTGCTCTATCTGTGGCCGGCGATACTGGGTGGGCGAGTCGTGTTATTACTGCCCAACGTGTCGCATGTCGATCTGCGAAAGCTGCGGCGGCGCAAATCACCCTCACCGTACTCTCAAAATGTCCAAGATTGGCGGTCCAATCATGGCGCGTTGGTTTCGACTGAAGCGTTGGCTCGGCTTCTGTTGAAAAATTAACCGCCGTTTGGTCGAGCTGTAGGTGTCTCGGGTCGGGCGTGTGCCGTGAATGTGTCACGCCAGCATTACGCGAAATTCTTGCAAAATTCACGGGTCTGATCACCCTTTCGCCTACGTGGTCCCCGGATCGACCGTGGCAATGCATTCGCCGATCAAGCATAACTGCCGAGGGAACAGTCTTCATCGCCTTCCCCCTGGGCACGACAACGGGGTTGGAACAGTTTAAACTTGCTCTCTTACGAAGACCGAAAGCCAATCGAAAACGGCCTACCTCAAAAAGCAGTTCAGCGTTGAGTTATTATTCCATTGCACCGGACAGATGGCCGGCCTCAGGGCTGGACCCACACCTCACACGTCCCGCCGCAAGCCGCTGAAGTTCCACACGGCAACTCATTGGTCAGAAGCATTGCGGGGTGGCCATTAACGGTCGTCCACTGTGGAAACTGCGCCGTTGCCTGAAACTCAGAGAAGTCTGGATACACGCCGCCGAAGGGAGGGGCTAAGTAGCACGAAACTGAAGCGACCATGCCGGAAGGGGTACTCGCACAGCCAAGCGTCCAGTTAAAATTAAAGGTAAAGGAATTTGTATACGAAAAACTGCATCCGTAATCATACCCGGTGTACCATGTCAATGCAATGTTTGTCGATAGATTCCCGTTTCCACCCGGGCCTGGCCCCAATGGCGTCCAAGCACCATTCGGGTTGAAAAGCGCTTCACCATAGTTTCCATAACCCATGTCAAAACAAGTGTTTTGAGCCACGCCCTGAATTTGAAAACGCAGAACCGTGGGGTTCATATGACACCAGCCGAGCGTGCACGGATCGCACTTGTTCGACGTTGTGCAGCCGAATTCATTCGTGAGTAGATTCGCCACTGCTTCTACCTCCGCAAAGCTTTCGTTCGTCCACCAGCCGGTGGGATTGCCAACCGCAGCGAGAATGTTCGAAACCGACCAAGGGGCACAATAGGGCGAAGTTGTGTCCTGATACTTGGGTATCACGTTCTGAAGCCCAGAGCGGAGCTCGCCCAAAAGGTCGTTGGCCCAAAGGTCGAGCTGCAGACCCGCCAGAGTTTCATTGCTCAGTGCCGGCACGGTGAAATCCACTCCGGTGTAATTTGTGGGGATGTTGGAGACGTTATTGTAGTTGGTGGTGAAGCTCGTATCGCAGCCAACCCACGCTTGGTACTGGACTTGGAATTGGCTGGGCGCGTTGTCAGGATCGGTCAACGTAATCGTCTTGGTCGCAACGTTGTACGTCCAGTTCGTGTATAAATACTCTGGAGACAACGGCATCCACGCCCACGCATCGTATAGTTGAATGGTTCTCGGGTCGGTCGGGAAAAAGTCTAGTGAAAACGACGCGTTGGTGGCATCGACCCACTCGTATTCTATCTCGTATGTCCATCGCGTGATTGGATTTGGGTAGACACAGGTGTTGGAAAAGGCCTCACCTTGGTTGATCTTCCTAAAGATGCCCACGACTGTTGCCGAATCGATGGGCACGTTGTAGGCGACCTCGGCCTGCTCCGTGACCAACCCGGCCTTATTGAAGCCCTGCACCGCCACAAAACTATTGGTATTTGTGACCACCGGCCCGCTGACAGGCATGTCGAAGTAGCCGTACTTGTACTGCGGCACGCCATTCGTGTCGAACTGTACAAGGCATTGGTTGACAATTTGCGTCGCGCTGGCGAGAGCAGCGGCGTTCGTCGCCCACACAATCGAGTTGAGGGCATTGGTGACTTGCACCGACATGCTGGCCGGCAGGTACTCATTACCACACCAAACCGCGTAATCCGAGTAATTCGAGCCGTACTGGTAGCCCGCGCCGTAGCTCCAGTTCTTGGCGCCTACGCGCCCAAGGCAACGCAGTCCGGCGTTGGTGCCGCCAATCGATTGCATCCAGTAGAAATCGTCACTGCTCAAGTCTGATGCCTTCGACCATCCGTTACTGTACCACAGTGTCCATGTGGACCAAGTGGGGATCACCTGCGGGTTCTGTCCCGTCCGGGTATACAATAGCACCACGTCATCTGAGTCAATGCCTGGCTCGTCACTGTAGGCCGCAGACCAGTTTGGATAGGCGATTGGATAAATGAAATACTTGCTGAACGACTGATCTTCGCCATATCTCTGGGCATACGACGGCTGTGCGTTGAACTGGCTTCCGCTCCACCGATAGGCCACACCATCAAGCGAGGCGAGCAGTGAGTTCGTGTCCATGTCCGCGTGGCTGTGGTCGATCCCATTCCATACGCCGAAAATGACCGGGTCGATGGCATGATTGCCGTTTGTGTTGGCGCTGCCGTTCCAAACAGAAGGCCCGGCCGCATTGGTCTTGCCCGAAGCGCTCCACGGAGCCACCACGCCGTCACCATCGAATTGCTCGGTCTCCAGGGTGGGCAGGGTAACGGCCTTTTCGCCCTGGTAGAATGACGCCAAACCCAAATGATAGGCGTTGAACACATACTCAATCGGCGGAGCGGGATTGGCCCAGAAATAATCCATGAGAGGATTGTGGTGCCTGAGCCTGCTGGACGCGTTCGGGTTGTTCACGGAAATGTCTTCGACCGCCCCATTTTGACCGTAGCGGTAGTAGCCGGCTGTCATATGCTGCACAAGCGTAAACGGCGGCACGGGAATGTGATTGGCCGTCAAACGCAACGACGGAACGATGAATAATGTCCGCATCCCGTCAAACAGATGCGAAACAATTCCCGCGTTTCGATCCCACATGGCCCAGTTGGCAATCATACTTCCCAAGTGCGGCGTCGCCAGCGCCACCAACCGGCGAACACCCGTATTGCCGGTGGTTGCCGCGCTCTGGATTAGGTAGTAGTGGCACAGCAACCCGCCCATCGAGTGCGCTACGAGAACAACGTTTGGCCAGGTGTTCGTGTCGTTTGGGTTGGTCGCGTACGAGCCGCGAATGCCGGAAAAGCCCCCAACGCCTTGCCGACCGTTGATGCGCTCGTCCAAGGTGATACGCTTGTTCGGATCGTGGGGCGCAGCCTGCAGAGCCTGCGTAAACGTGTTTGTGAAGAACCGGTTGTCCCGATCCCAAGCCCACGCGTTCCATTCAATATGATCGAAGCTGTTGCTATTCAGGGTGCTCGACCCCGTCGGATCGCCGTAGTTGAACGTGTGGAGATAGGGCTCTTGAGTCGTTCGGTACCGGCTGCTGCCGTTATCGGCCAGAACAAATGCACTGGCGGCTTCGGAGAGGTGATAGCCCGCAAGCCCATTTGTCAATGCGCTGATCGCCGCTGCCCATCCGCCGTCGTTGGCGTTGATGCCGTGCACAAATAGAATCGGCTCTGGACAGTACACAAGAGCACCATCGTCGTCGTTCCCCGGTTCCCACGGCAACAGTCGGGTCGTCTGAGCCCAAGCCAAGAGCGGGGTCAACAGTGCCAAGCAAACCAAGGAAAATGCTTTCGTTTTCATGGTGGCTACCATCGACAGGATTCTTGGGGTTTCGGGCACTCAGCGAGATGGGATGGGCCAATCCACTTTCCTTCTCGCAGTTCGGAATCAGTGAACAGGATACCGCCGACAGTAAAGCCGACAAATCCAGGGCTCCCCCAGTGAGACCAACCGCAAGTTCCTTGTCGGCCCTGAACGAGGGGCCGGCGGGCAACGAGCCTTTCTCCGCTAGTGGCATCTCGTATTCCCGCACTGATTGCGAAGATTCTCTTTCCGTCCGGGCTCCAAGTGGGATAGGTGCCCGAAACCGGCTTGCCTTTCGGGTCGAGTAATTGCCGGACGTTCTTACCGTCGATGTCCACCAGATATAACCCCCCGGTCTTCGCGTCTCCGATGCGCCCATAAACAATCGTTTTCCCATCCGGCGAGACGCACGGAGTCTCGCCGTTAGAACTGCGGATCACATAAATGGCATTGCTACCCTGCGGGTCGCATTTGGCGATGCCCCCTGTGACTCCCTGCGGATTGCGCACACCCTTGCCGAACACGATCCATTGGCCGTCCGTGGTCCAGCTCGGATTATTGAACCCTGACCACCCGCCTTCCTCCATGCTTGGCTTCTGAATCCGTGTCAGTCCGCTGCCGTCCAGGTTGATCGTCCAGAGGCCCGTGATGTCTTCGCCCCCAATCACGATAGCGAGCGCGATCTTCCTTGTCTTCTGGTTGAGCGACATCCACGTGGTCTGCGCTTGTGTGTCAATCGGGTACCGTGGGTTCGCCCAAAGCTCACTGATTTCAGTCTTGTTACTGCCGTCCGGCTTCATCTTGCAGAGATAAATGCTGACCCCATGGCCGATGTCTTCGGTCTTGCTGTCGCTCAGTGGATCGGGGACGACCATTTTTCGACGCGTGAATCGCGTCACCTGCTTGACAAAATAGATCTCTTCGTCCGTGCCGCTGAATTGCGGGGCTTCGTTCGTTTTGGCCGGCAGCGTCATCGCCGGTCCCCAATCCGCACAGAGATATTCCACGTTCGCAAATTCTTGGGCAACACTCGTCGTAACAAGTAACGCTAACCCGACGAGAACCAGTCCTGATTGTTGAACCGCATAACATAATCCTCTCATCTTGTACCCTCCACGGCTCTCTCGATGCGTTTTCCAATATTCTGAGGAGTCGAGGCCACGGCGACAACTTTGCCGCTGACGGAGGCCTCGACATAACACCCGAGAAACTTTGGGATCGTGCTGGATCCCATCAAGAATCCTTCTGATATGTCGCCTCTGAGGGTGGCGGGCTCGGTGTCGGTGACGATCTTCTCTAGTGGTTGAAGATCGTAAACATGCTCGCCTAGCAAAAGCTGCCGGTCCGGTTTAGCTGGGTCCGGCATCACCCAATACACCCACTTGACGCGTACACCTGTCTGTGGCTCGGCCGTCTTGTTCCTTATTTCCATCGTGCAGTGAATGCTCTTTGTGACGTCTGTCCTGAGCCCCATTCCAATCGTATATGGCTCGCCACGATGCTCCTGCTCTTTGCCGATGGCTGAGAGACGAATGGGGCCACTCTCAAAATCCTCAAGCCATCTCTCAGATACAGCCGGTTGCGCAATGCGACGAGCTGGCGCGGGGTTGTGCGCGTTATGCACGGCCATCCAAGGAACGCACAAGATGTCCGCACAGATGCTCAACGGCAAGTCGACGGTGACAAGAAGATAACGAGGTGTGTCAGCTAGCTTCCCTCCCAACCCAGGATTCCGATCATTCAGGTAGCGGTACATCGTTACGTCAAGTTCGGACGCAGGGTAATACTCGGCGCGTCCATTGCTCGGCACGCTGGTGTACGCCATAAAAGTTCCGCACCCGCAGAGCAGCAAAGTCGGAACTACTGAAATGGCACCCATGCCAACTGTCATGATCTATTCCTCTGGTATATCGAACAGCGAATCATCAAGCCCCTGATTTGCCGTGATGCCGGTCATCGCGGACTCCACCACTACAGTGTCACCGCTGTCGAACGTCATCGTGTGGCGGTGGAACGTGTACATCCAATGACCGGGCACGACTTCGACGGGGTTGAGATACTCGGACTTGATCGACACGTCCCCATCGTCGGATTGGCCGTCAAATTCGGTAACGAAGCCCTTGGTGAAATCCGTGCCGAAACTCTGCGATGGCCAGAGCATCCCGGCTTGCGGCGCGAGCTGGCAGGTGAACGTCGCCGAGTTCGATGAGATGGATATGGCCGGCACTGTCCGCGCCTGGCAAAGTGGCACGTCCCAGAAGAAATCGGATTCACGGCTCCCTTGCACCGAGAAATCACCGTTGATGCCCGTGGTCATCGCCCCGCCGATGTTCAAGGCGTCATTGTGCCACCAAAACTCATTCTCATTCTGGACTCCCGTGAATCCGTTGTCATATTGTACCAACTGCTCGTACGGCCCTTTCATCTTCACAGTAGCGGTATCAGTCACAACCGCGACACCATCGTCGTACTCCGTGCTGGTCACGGCAAATTCTAAATCTTGGAAAGCTAAATAGTTCGCCTGAATCTTATTGAGAATATCGTTCGCGTTCGGATTGAGGATGACTTGCTTAAATGGCGTCCACTGGCCATCTTGACCCTCGGCGTGCAAATAAATCACATGGCGCGTGCCGTAGGCAAAGGTCGGGGTAAACGTCTCAACAGCGGTCACGTTGGTGGAGCCAAACACGCTATTGGACGCGCTCATCGCGGTTCCCGCGCCATTGGTGCCGCTAACCGCATCAAGGAAATATTCCGCCGCCTTCACGTTCACCAAAGCATTCGTGGTACGCACGTCGGCAGTGATTTGGACGGCGTTGCTGCTCGCGTACACTGCCCAGGCATTGGGAATGATCAGCATGCTATTGGGGTGCGAGTTCGGGTTCCGAGGGTCGGTGTGGGCCTGATACTCCTGCCAATTGGTGAAGCCATCGCCGTCCGGGTCTTCCCACGCCAGATTCGGGTCGAGAGGGTCAAGCCCGTTCGACACGGCCCAGCCGTAGGGGATACCGTTATTCGTATTGGTCGGGCTGGCGCGAACCACACGATAGAACCCCTGCACTTGCCCTACCGCATTGGTGTCAGTCCATGTCGTCTCCTGATCCGTCCCAAACATCCACGCCACATCCGTCCAGGACGAAGTTGGCGTCAGATTGTTTTCCCACTGGACGATATACACGTGGTCGGTACAACTGCTCCAAGCCACGCTGCAGCCCTGCGTGCTCATTGTGACTGAGACCGCGCCGAATGGAGTCGCCTCATTCGTAATGGCGCAGGGACCACTGCTGAAATCATCTTCCTCGTCCATCGCCAAAAAATGGGCAGTAAAAATCGACGTGTTTGCGGCGACTGCTGTCGCTGCTTCGGCCTCAGCTTCAAGATTACTTTGGTAGACTGAATAGTACGCGTTGCTGCTGGCCAAGTATGTCCGCAATGTGACAGTCGGTGGCAGAATCTGATCCGGCGTCAGACCCCATGAGACAGGATCGTTGGTGACCGAGACATACTGCGCCCACAGCCAGTGGTCTTCCATCCCTACGCCGGGCTGGTAGCCGCTCGGAGCCGGGATAGTGACAATCACATTTGTCCCGTCCGCCGATACCGTCACAACACCGGAGAGCACATCCTTCGTCAAGATCACGCTCGCGAGAGGCACATTGCTCCAATCCATGCTGGACATGAAATTGGTCGACGTTGGCAGTGAGTCCAAGCAAGGCAGACTCGAAGAGTCGTACCATAATGGCCAATCAGTTGGGTAGGCCCGCCAGTCCCACGGCTCAAATGGCAAATAAATGCTGTAATTCGCGCTCAGCGCCACCTGCGCCAATTGATCGAGATTAGTAATCGTTATGTCCTGAGCCCAGGCTACGGGAATTACGCACAGGATCAGGGTAAGCAAAACGACCAGGACAAAAACGTCCCGTTTTCGCATCCGGCCTCGTCCACAATTCACTCGCAGTAACAAGTCGTCTCCTTTCGCCCACTGACGCGACCCGCTTCTGCTCCAAGGCCAGCCTGCTTTGAGGAAGCGTCGGCATGCCTATCACAAGCCTGCTTCCCTGTCCATCACATTTCCCCGGTACTGACGGAAGCCCTTCCTGCCGTAACCGAGAAATGTTGGCGGGATAGTTATCAGGACATATCGGTGGTGTCAACAAGAAAACAAACGCGTTCTAACTCTGTTCCGATGACAGATCGCCAAATACTGCGAGTCATTGGACGAAACGTGCGAGGGGCTCGATTGAGAGCGAATATGACTCAAGAATGTCTCGCCGAACTGGTTGGTGTCCACTGGAAGACGCTTGGCCGCATCGAGCGCGGAGAGTTTCCCTTTGCGACCACGACTCTCGCCAGGTTGACCCAATACCTGCAAGTCAGCCCCAATCGTCTGCTTGACGGATTGGCCGAGCCCGATCTCAAGCGCATGACCCGCATCGGTAAGGCGCTGGCGCGGAAGCGCCGCCCGCGAAAATACTCGTAGTTGCTGCGGCAGGTCAGTTTCGCATTCAACTTCGACCACTTGCGCCCAATAGCCGTCGTTCGTAATCCACCAACTTGGCCATTGATGTGAACATCGCTGCTTGACCATTCAGCCACCGCGCTGTCCCGTGTTGGTCGCTGGCTCCACTCAATTCGTTTCGCCGCCCCCAGACGCGCCGCGACGGTGTTCGCTCACCTGCGGTCCGTGCCGGTTCCCATCGCGCTCGGCAGGAAGGGCTATGCGCCCATTCCTCACGTCGCTCCGTCCACCGGCACCGACCGCCTTTGACACCGCCCACCCGAAATCATCAGTTTGGGAGTACACGCCCCGTTTGATTGCGCTACTCGCTGTCACCACAGTTGGCCGCGTGCCTTGCGCCTCGATTGTATGGCTTCGCTCCCGCCGTCAATGTAGAACGCCCTGTCCCCTGCGTCTCCACATCGTGACCGCGTTCGCTCAGCCATGAGGACTGGCGCTTGGGATTGGCACGCGAGTTCGCACGGCTTCGGGTTGGAGCAATGAATACCGCCGCCAAGAGCGCATGGACTTGAAAATTCAGTAAGTCTCCTTCAAGTACTTCAGGAGTTGTTCCAGCGACTTCGCTGTTCCCCCCGGGTAGAAATCCACATAGAGAATGTCGTCAGCGGATTGGACGATGGCATTCTCCCGCTGCAATTCTTCTGGCGTGACCTCACCGGCGGCATGAAGCCGCAAATCCTCAGCCCGCTCGCGCCCCTTGATGAGGTGTGTGTACAGGCTATTGCACCATCAATCTACACGTTCTCGTTTCCTTGCCAAGACTTGAAGCGGCTTGCGGCGTCGCGGGATTCCTGTCCGCTCAAAGGAGGCGGTTCGACCCGAGCAGCGAGCCATGGGCCGCAGACCATCCGACCTCCGTCGAATCGCTTACGTGGCACCTTGCCGACTCGGCACCCGCACCACGTTCGCGGCTTGTTTCGGGGCGATGCTCCACCACGCTGACGCGTCACGCGGTGTCACCAACTCGCGGTAGTGCCGGAAAATCATCGCCGGCGTGTTGCCCATTTCCAACGCGACTTTCGCGGCGTCCTGGCACTGAGCCAGACGGTAGGTCGCGTAGGAATGCCTCAAGCCGTTCTTCGGCCAGCGAATGCCAAAGGTCTTTCCCAGCGTTACCACCGTCCGCCTGACACTTATCCACGGGCAAACCGGGCCGATTTGCGCGGCATACGGTGCAAGCCATGCCTGCAAGTTCGGTTGAATCGGGATAAGGCGGCGCTGCGCGGTCTTGGCCTTCTTCGCCTTCACTTCCACGAACCCTTGCGCGAAACGAATATCCTCCCACTCAAGGCGTAAGAGCTCGGCGTGGCGAAGTCCGGTGAAAGCGCCAAGGGCGAGAAACGGCACCACCTCTGCGCTTGCCCCCGCGATGAGTTTCGCGAAGTCTTGGGGCCGGAAGATTTCGATCTCACCGCCCATGTCTTTGGCGCGGGACAGCGCGTCGGCCTCTGTCGTGCGGTCACGCAGCAGATAGCCGCGCTGACGAGCAAACCGAAACAGCAACACAACAAGACCTCGAAAATTGTTCCGCGTCCGCATGGAGACCGGCAATGACCGCAACCAGCTCTCAATCTGTCCCTGCTTCACCTCCCTGATGGGAACGGGGAATGCGGCGGCGATACGTGGAAGCCGCGCGTTTAGGTCTCTGAGATAGTCGGCGCTGAACCGGTCTTGCCGCTTGGCAGCCAGCAATTCGTCGGCAACCTCTTTGACGGTCTTTATCGGCAAGTTGCTCTGATTGTGTTGCAGGTAAAAATCAACAGCCGCACTCAGCGACACGTCCGGGAGCTTCTTTCTGGCTTGGGCGTAGGCTTCGACTGCATCGTGGAGCGGCACGCCGAAGGGTCTGAGTGTGTCCAGCGCCCGCGTGTAGATGTCGCGGTCTGCGCCCGTCAGGTTGAGGCCAGCGGCTTTCTGGCCGTGGATGGCGGTTGCGACTTCTTCCGCCCGTTTGGTGGCTTCCGCGCGCGTTGCGCGCGTCTCCCGCTTGCGCCTTCCGTCTTGGTAGTAGCTGAGGCACCAGCGGCCTTCGGCAAGTGCGTAGATTGGGACTTTGACTGATCCTACACTGACAAGAAAGGAACCGTTCCTTTTCATGTTCCTAGAGTAGAACGTTGTCACGGATTTGTCACGAGAAAAAGAAATATATTTCAATTGCTCAGGAAAGATGGTCGGGACGGCGGGATTTGAACCCGCGACCTCTTGGTCCCGAACCAAGCGCGCTAGCCAAACTGCGCTACGTCCCGTCCCCCGAACCACCCGCTACTTAATCACACTTTCTTGCGTGCACGCAAGAACTCAATCACCATCGGCAATATCGAGATGAAGATAATCGCCAATTCCACGATGCCGAAGTGCTGCTTCACAAAATCAAGTTGACCGAACCAGTACCCGCCGAACAACAACAAACAGACCCACAAGGCGCCGCCGACGAAATTATAGATGCTGAATCGCAGGTAGGTCATGTGCCCCACCCCCGCCACGAAAGGCGCAAACGTGCGCACGATCGGCACGAACCGGGTGATGATGATCGTCTCGCCGCCGTACTTTTCGTAAAAGGCGTGGGTTTTGTCCAGGTACTCCTTCTTTACGATCCGCGGAAATTGCGCCGCCAATTTCTCACCGAAGAAATGACCAATCGAATAATTGGCCGTGTTGCCGCCGATGGCCGCCAGGCAGAGTACCACGAACAGCCAACCGACACTCAACGGACTGCCCGCAGTTGCCGCCAGGGCGCCGGCCGCGAACAACAATGAGTCGCCCGGCAGAAATGGCGTCACGACAAACCCGGTTTCGGAGAAAATAATCGCAAACAACAGCGCATAGGTCCAAACGGTCCCATGATCGTGCATCGCCTGATTGAGATGTCTGTCCAGATGCAGGAACAGGTCGAGCAATTGGTGCAAGGTTTGCATAAAGGGGCGATACGTGTACCACACCCCCCGCCCGTTGTCAGCCCCGAATATCCGGCGCTACAATGGCGGCCTCGAGCGTGAGCGAATGTCTCGCCACGCTACTTCACACCGGCCTGAATTACCGGGAACGTCTCCCCGGCGATCGTAATCGATCCCGTCAGAACGTTGGAAGTCGCGTTGGTTGGCGCCGAATACGCGACGGTTCCCTTGCCCGTGCCGCTGGCACCGGAGGTGATCGTGATGAACGAATTGGTCGTGGTGGCCGTCCATGTGCAATCGCTGAAAATGGGGGACACCTTCACCGTGCCGGTGCCGCCGGTCGATTTGAGTTTGCCTGCTTTGGGACTCAGCTTGTACGTGCAACCTCCCGCTGCCTGATTGACGGTGAACGTCAGACCAGCAATGTTGATCGTGCCGCTCAAGCTCGTGCTGTTGGTGTTCCCCGGGACGCTATAAACGACCTTGCCGCTGCCCGTTCCGCTGGTCCCTGACGAAATCGTGATGAACGCGTCGGTCGTCGTCGCCGACCAGGAACAATCGGTGCCCACGGCTTTTACGCTCACATTCTTGGAGCCGCCCTTGGCGGGCAGCGTGACGCTGGTCGCGCTGAGCGTAAAGCTGCAATTGTTGGGCGGCGTATTGGTATTGATAACCATATGGAAAATCGTGCCTTGGTTGTAGGCCCCGCCGGCCGTGGTCGCACCGTAAAAGCTCCCGTCGCTCGCAAGACTAAGACCCGCGATGGGCTCCGAGCCGTCAGCCCCGCGAAACTGATACAACGTGGTGAGGGTACCTTGCGGCGTGATCATGAACACCGTCCCGAGATGGTTCGTTCCTCCCGTAAAACTCGTCCCATAGAAATTGCCGTCGGGACCGAGCTTCAAGCTTCCCGGGTGAGCCGGGTCCGGGTCGCCGTTGAAATCGTGCAATGTCGTCAGCGTGCCTTCGGGGGTAATCACGAACGCTGTGCCGCAGCCGTTCGCGCCGCACCACGTTTTGCCGACGCGGCCGCCGCCGTCGAGGGTTGTTCCGTAGTAATTGCCATCGAGACCTTCGACAAGCTCCGCTTTTGGATGCGCGCCATCAGTCCCATCCGCAAACGAATACAACAACGTGAACGTACCGTCGGATGTGATTTTATAGACCGCGCCTGCGTCGTTGGCGCCACCGAACAAGGTCGTTCCGTAAATATTCCCATCCGTGCCGATGAGGGCTTCCTTGCCCGGATTGGCGCCGTCGACGCCACTGAAACTGTGGATGCTCGTTATGATCGTAAATTGCGGATTGATCTTGTAGACGGTGCCGGGCGGGTTCTGCACTGTGTCTCCGAAATCGTCGGTTGCATTGGTGCCTTCGTATGCAGTCCCGGTACCTCCGCCATACGTTGTGCCGATATAGTTCCCGTCCCCGCTGGGGATAATGCCGGAATCGGACGTATCGCCGTTGGTAGTGTCGAAGCTGAAGAGGCTGGCGAACGCGCCCTGGGACGTGATTGAGAAAATGGTGCCGCAGCAGATGCTGGTTTCCGTGCTGGAGATGATGATTCCATTTCCGCCGGACTGGGTCGTACCGTAGAGCACGTTATTGGTTTCAAACAGCAACCCCCGCGGACCGATGCCGTCATACCCCTGAAAGCTGTAGAGGGTGGTGAGCGTCCCCTGCGGTGTCATCTTGTAGACAGTACCATCGTCGTTTGTACCGCCAAAATACGTCGTGCCATACAAATTGCCGTCCGTCCCGATAATGGGGGGCTGCACCGGATACGAGCCATCGTAAGGGCCCACGGGGCCATTGTTAACGCCGAAGCTATAGAGGGTTGTGATGGTGGCGGTATCGGCATTCGCCTCGCGAACAAAATCAAAGAAGCCCGTGGGAAGTACCATGATCGTCGCCAAAAGAATACGAAATGCTTTCACGATGCTCGTCCTTTCGCCAGCTGCCGTTCCGGTTGCAGCAACCAGCAAAAGGAAGACAGAAGACGCCACGGTCGTCGCGGGATACTCGCCTTCTTCGTCACCAACCTTCTGCAGTCACCCAGGCAACCAATCGGCTGTATACGGCTTGGTGGCCGCCGACTCAAGACTTTTCGCCGGACCGCGACCTACCGATATTTCAGCACCAGGCGAAAGAATCGCATGGTGTCACGGAAGGGATGGATACGGCTGGTCCGCCCGGTTTCGTAGATCGTCCGGATGGGAACACTGACGATCTTGTGGCCGGTGCGACCGGCCTGGATGAGCATTTCTGTTTCCGTCTCAAAGCGAGCAGTCGACAACTTGAGGTCCTTCGGGACGTTGCGACGGAGCAAACGAAATCCACACTGGCTGTCGGGGATGTGTTGCCCTGACAGCTTGCTGGTCACCCACGACGTGAACCGATTTGTCCACAAGCGCAGCCGCGGCATGGGTCTTACATCGCCCATTCGCGTCCCCACCACAACATCGGCCTTCTCCCTCTGGGCCGCCTCAATCAACTTGAGGATCTCCAACGGATCATGCTGGCCGTCGGCGTCCAGAAAAACAGCCATCTCGGCATCGGAATGCTCGAAATAACCGAGCGCCGTGACGATCGCGGCGCCTTTTCCACGATTCTGCGGATGACGAATCACCATCGCGCCAGCCCGTTCCGCACTTGTCCTCGTCTCATCTGCGGAACCATCATCGATGACAACGACCTGGTCGACGCTCGGACGCGCTTTGGTTACGACGTCGCCGACCCGCGCCGCTTCATTATAGGCGGGGATCAATGCGATGCACCGGCTGTTCATGTGTGGGCGCGCTTCGCTTCCGAATCCGCGGGGTCTTTCGTTGGCGGTCCAAACGCGGTCGCCGCCGCCATGGCACGGTCTTCTTCGATGTCCCACAAATTGTGAAACAGGAACCACTGTTCGCTGTGCTGGCGAATTACGCGCTCAAGCGCCGCCGCAACCAGACGCATGATGTCATCGACGTTCTGGCGTGATTTGTCCGCCCAGATCGGTTCCTCCACGATGTAGGCAAACGTGTCATCCGGTAGACGCACCATGAAGATCGGAAGCAGCGGCGCGCCCGTGGCGAGCGCGAGCTTTGCGGGGCCATCGGGCAGCCGCGCGGGACGGCCAAAGAATTCAACCGTTTGGTTCGACCCGGTGAAATCCCGGTCGGCAAGGAGACCTACGATTTCATTCCGACGGACAGCCGCGATGAATTCACGACCCGCCCGTCCGAACGGGATTGGATAGAGACCGCGAAGCGCACGGTAGTGCCGATAGAGTTCGTCGAGCTTCTTGTCGGGCACCTGAAGAGCGACGCTGTTCAGTTTGTAACCCATCGCCGCCAGCGCGGAAGCTCCCAACTCCCAGTTGCCAAGATGCGCGCTGAGGAATATGACCCCCTTGCCATGGGCCAGCAGGTTCTCAAGGATTTCGGGCACATTCCCGAAATGGACGACCTTCTCGATTTGTCGGCGATCCATCCGCAAGAACTTGAAAAAATCGACCAGATACTTGGCAAAGTTGAGGAAGTTCTCGCGGGCCAGCGAATGGAGTGCCCGCGGTGACAGCGTCACCCCGCTGCTTAATTGAATCTGCTGGAGATTCGCGATGACACTTTCACGCCCGCGCCTATCGAACAGGACGTACAGGTCGGCGAGTCGGCGCGCGATTCCGTAACTCATACGGCGCGGAAACAGCCTCGACACGAACTCGGCGAATTTCAGCCAGTAATATTTCATGCAGCAACCGCTGAATTCGCCACCAGCAGACGGAGGATCTCGCGGGCAGCGTTCTCGGCGGAACGGGGCCGTCCCAGGGCTGCGGCTGCCTCGCGCATGGTCCACAGCTTGCGCGGATTCCTCAAGAACTCGTCCACAAATAGCATGACATCGCCGGCGTTCTCGGCCTCGACGGCCACGTTTTGCGAGAGCAAGTACTCCGTGTTCTTCGCCTCCTGGCCAGGGATGGGATTGATGATGATCATCGGCAATTTCTTCACCAGCGCTTCGGCCGTGGTGATCCCCCCGGGCTTCGTGATGATGATCTCGGAGATCTCCATCAACTCCTCCACGTTCTCGACAAAGCCGAAAATCCTGGTCGCATGGCGCAGCTTCGGTCCTTTTCGCGCCAGTTGCTCCTGCAGCTCGTGATTCTTGCCCGTCACAACGACGACGTCGAATGGTTGGGGCAACTTGTTCAGCTTCCGAATCACCGATTTCATGGGGCCGAGTCCGAGGCTGCCGCCCATGACGAGGATCTTCGGAAGATCGGGGGTCAGCCCAAGTCTCTTGACCACCGCCGCCTTGTCCACCGGCCGCTGAAAACATTCGTTGGTGGGAATCCCAAATGCCGCCACCCGTTCGAGCGACACGCCCTGCGACACCAGGTTTTGCCGCGTGTCTTCGGTGGGAGCAATGTACAGGTCGACGTTCGGATCGGCCCAATATCGATGGGCAACAAAATCGGTGAGAACACCCACCAGGATCGGTGTTCTTCGTCCCGTCGCCCGCTTCCACGAAGCCATCACGCCGCAGGCAAATGCCTGTGTGCAAACGATCGCCGAGGGATCAAATTCATCCAGGACGCGCTCGAGCTTGCGCGAGTTTCCACGGTTCAGCACCTCGCGGATCAGCGCCGTGCGCTCCTTGAAGCCCGGATTGTCATACATCCATTCCCAGATTTCGGGAGCCGTCTTCAGGGCCGCCAGATAAGCCTTCAGCGTCACTTTCGACAGAATCGGATTGGCGTGGCTGAAGGAATCCAACAGCATTGTTTCCACGTGCGAATCCAGCCGGCGCATGGCGGTCTCGATCGCCATGGCGGCTGAATAATGCCCAGAATGCTTCGTCAAATACAAAAACAGGATTCGCCTAGTCATGAGAGTTAACTGTCACAAGCATACAAAACGACCGCTTGGCAGGTCAACCAATCTGTTGACCTCCTGAATCGGTGTATTCGGATTCAAAATTCTGGAGACCAGCAACCCAGCGATGCTACTATGGGGAGCAATACGAACATCCGTGTACTTGTGACAAATCCTCAGTATACGACTGAAACAAAGCTCAATCACTCCGTCGACGAAAACGACCAGGCCGGGCGAAGATACTGGGACGCCGTTTGGGCCGACGGCCAGTTGCCGATGCCGGTCAATCCTCGCGCTCGCGGGTTTCGTCATCTCTACAATCGCCGTGTGGACGCCATGTTCCGCCAAGCCTTTGCCTCCATGGAGACCAGGGGTAAGAGTCTGGTGGAGATCGGCTGTGCCCGCTCAGCGTGGCTACCCTACTTCGGGCGCGAATTCGGCTTTCGTGTTTCTGGGCTGGACTACTCGGAACTGGGGTGTGAGCAGGAACGCCAGATACTGTCCCGTTCTGGCGTCGAGGGCGAGATCGTCTGCGCTGATATGTTGGCGCCGCCCGCCCCATGGGCTGAGGCGTTCGACGTGGCAGTTTCGTTCGGTGTCATCGAGCATTTTCGCGAGACAACCAATTGCCTTCGCGCGCTGACTACACTTGTCAAACCAGGTGGAATCCTTATCACCCAGATACCCAACATGACCGGCCTAATTGGACGGCTCCAGAAGTTGATGAATCCGGCCACTTATGCGGTTCATGTGCCCCTGACACGCGAGCAACTGCGGACTGCTCATGAACGCGCCGGGTTGCACATTGTTCACTGCGATTACTTTCTCAGTACCGGCTTTGGGGTGGTGTCCCTCCATGGCCTCGATCAGGGGAGAATATCCACCCGTGTCAAACGCGCCGTGCTGTCCTTGATGAAGAAATCCTCGGTCTTGATCTGGGCGTTGGAAAACGCCACCGCTCCCTTGCCGGCGACGAGGCAGTTTGCCCCAGCCATCGTGTGCGTCGCGCGGCGCGCGGCAAAGGCCGCATGACTCCCTGCACCGTCTATTTTATCGTGCCCCGCATCCATCGCGTGGGTGGGTATGAACGGCAGGCAATCACCTTGGCGCAGGCCTTGCCCAATCACGGAGCAAGGCTCAAGGTGCTGACGGATTTCCAACCGACCGTGCCTCTCGCCAATTGTCGAATGTTGCCCACCCACTCCATCCTTGCCGCACGGGCCGCGTTTCGTCGTGAGTTCGCCACTGCGCGCGCAACAGGGCCTGTGGTCGTTCACGTACATGCCTTGTACCGATTCTCCGCGGTCGGCCTGTGGACGGCGACACGACTGAAACTGCCCACTCTTCTGAAGCTGCCGTCCAGTACCGATGTGCAGGTTCTCTTTCAGTCGCCCCGCCTTTCACTCCGGCTGTTTCAGCCCACGCTGCAACGAGTCGACCGATTTCTCTGTCCCAGCAGGGCAGTTGCCGACGAGCTGCGGCCGTTTCTCCAACGACCCGCAGCCGCCACCTATCTTCCAAACGGTGTCGACACCCGGCGATTCTTGCCCGCTACGAGCGAGCAACGAGACCGTCAACGCGCCACGCTCGGGATTCGCTTCGCCCACGTCATCCTGCACGTTGGACGCCATGTCTCTCTCAAGGGAGGCGACGTTCTTATCCGGGCGTTCGCCCGAGCCCGTGCATCTCTTCCCGCGGATACCGGTCTCGTCCTTCTCGGAGAGGGCGAAGAGACCGAGACATGGAAACGTCTTGCCGCAGACTTAAAAATCGGACCAGCGGTTTTGTTTGCCCCGACGCACGCCGAGCCCGAGCGGTATTTTCAAGCCGCGGATGCGTTCGTTTTGCCCTCGCGGCAGGAAGGGTTGCCGAACGCCCTATTGGAAGCCATGGCCTGTGGTTTGCCCTGCATCGCCGCGAACACGGGAGGGATTCGCGATGTCCTGGCAGACGGGTTTGCCAGTCAGATGGTCCCGCCGGGGGATGCGGACGCCCTGGCCGCTGCGTTACCCGGGCTATTCGAAGCCGGGCTTGCTCTCGGCGCCCGGATGCGCCAACATATCGAGACGCATTTCTCCATCGACACGATTAGTCAACAGTTGATCGCCCTGTACGATGAACTGATTCGAGCCAGGAACTCGACTGTATGAAGGCCCTCTTCCTCACGCAGAGCTGCGAGCTTGGCCCATCGAGCCGATACCGCGTGTACCAACTGTTGCCCTTTCTCCGGAAGCTGGGGCTCGAATGCGAGGTGTCGCCGGCGATCGACGAGGTACTGTATCGTCGGCTTTATCTGGATTCTCCAGCCAGAGGTTCGCGCCTCGCCGCGTTCTCGGCGGCGTGGCGGAGACGGCGGGCGGACTTGGATCGGATTAACGACTTCGATGTGGTGTTCCTCCAGAAGGGGGTTTTCCCGGGTCTCTATTCCGGTTTTGAGAAGAAGCTCGCCGCTCGCAAGCCGCTCGTGTTCGATTTCGACGACGCGATCTGGCTGCCCCGCGTCGGCGGCTCACGTGTGCTTCAAGCGCTGCACCGTGAGAAGACGGTCCAGGATGTTATGCAACGGGCGGCGGCCGTTATCGCCGGGAATGCCTGTCTCGCCGAGTACGCCTCGCGATTCAACAAAGCCGTGACGGTTGTTCCCAGTTCGATTTGCCTGGAAAACTACCCGCAAGCGTCCGGCTCGAGCCTTGTCGGCTGGATTGGCAGCCGCACCACGTTGGCGTACCTCAAACCGCTAAAGCCAGCCTTCGAGTCCCTGGGCATCAGGCCCCGCGTTATCGCTTCGGGCAATCCCGTCCGCCTCGGGTTCGACGTCGAGTTCCGCCCGTGGCAATTGGAGACCGAGTTGAACGAACTGTCCCAATTCGGCATCGGCATCTCCCCGTTGCTGGACACGCCGTGGGAACGCGGCAAGTGCGGCGTCAAAATCCTCCAGTACATGGCCTGCGGGGTTCCCGTCATCGCCTCCCCCGTCGGTGTAAACCCGCAAATCATCACCCACGGAGTCAACGGGCTGCTGGCCACGCACCTCGAAGATTGGGAGCCCTCGTTGCTCTCGCTGATCTCCGACGCCAAGTTGCGTCAGCGGCTCGGCGCCGCCGGGCGCACCACAATCGAAAAACGCTTCCGCGCCGAGCGCGCTGCCGAAGCGGTTTATTCCGTCCTGCGCGCCCTCGCGTGAAACGCGCTTGCCGCCAGCGCGCACACCAACGGCATCACGGCCAGACTGAACCGCAGATCGGCGTAGCTCAGCGCGTGCACGAGCATCACGTACGCGATCAACGTCAACGCCAGCACCGAGTCCACGTCCCATGGCCAGCCCCGGCGTAAACCGATCCCGAGCAAACCCAGAAAAACGGCCTGCACGAGAACCGCGCCGATTCCGATCCGTCGCGCCGCGGACTCAAACCAGAACCGCACACACTTGCGCGCGCAAATCTCCACGGCCTTCAGCGGATCGCGTGCCATTTCTTCCCACGCCGCACGGTAGAAAATCCGGTCCAGTTCCACCACCGACGCTCCCGGGTGCCCCGACTCGATCTCCTGTACCGCCAACATCCACTCCGATTTGCCCGGTCCTTCCCACAGCCCGAGTGTCGGCTGATAATTGCCAATGAACGTCGTCACGCCACCGCGCTCCGTCGCCACCGGCACAAACGCGCCGTGTGTCACCACATAATTCCGATACGTCCACGGCGCCACCAGCATCACCATCCCTGCCACCAGCATCGCCACACGCGACAGCGGCACGCGATGCAAATACGCCAGCGCCAGCACCAACACCGGCCACGCCAGAAACGTCGGCTTGCACAAATTCACCACCGCCAGCAGCCCCCCCGCCGCCAGCCACAACCACGCCCTCCGCCCGCGAAACGCCGCCACCTGCACACACACATACCCCGCCAGCAAAAACGCCGTCATCGTCTCCTTCCCGATGAACGCCACCCGCCATATCGCAAACGGATACACCGCCCACAGCGCCGCCGCCTCCCACCTCCGCCCCGCCAACACAAACACCAGCCACACCGTCATCGTATCCAGCAGCGCCTGCACCACCTTCGCCACCATCGGCGCGCCGCATACCGCCAGAAACACCGGATACACCGGCCCCCGCGTCACATCCACATACTCCCCCTCGCGCACCGCCTCCGCGATCTGCCCATACGCATCCCCGTCCTCGCGCAAATGCATCCGCGGCGCGATTGCGGGGAACACGACAAAGACAAACGCCAGGCGCACCACAAGCGCCAGCGCCAGGCAGATCAATAAGGGATGTGACACCGTCGTCTGCATCGAACAGATGGTGGGCGCGACAGGACTCGAACCTGTGACCTCACGGGTGTGATCCGTGCGTTCTAGCCAACTGAACTACGCGCCCTTCCTCCAAAGCGGCCCGCACCCTACCAGCCCCCCAGCCCCTTTTCAAGCCCCACTTCATCCGCCCCTCCCGCACCCTCCACAAACCCAAAACCGAGGTGCCAGCGCAGCGCCAAGCCGAGTCGGACGGAGCCGAAGCGGAGCGAAGACGCCATCCTCGTCGTGCCTCGGTCGCAAACCCGTTCTCGCCTGCGGCAAACGGACACACGCAGTGCGGGCCCCAAGCCTTCGTGAACGTGCCAAACGAAGCCACTGTTCTGCCCAAACGAAGCCATTTATACCCCGAACGAAGCCAAACGAAGCCAAGTGACAAATTGGCTCATTCGACATCGCAACCAACTGCCAATCAATCCCTTGGGAGACTGGTAACCCCCAAAAACAACTGGCTTCGTTTCGCAGATATAGGGGGGGTGGGGGTACCCCCCCGCCCAAGGGCAGGCTCCCATGCCCGCCCTCCTGCCTAAAGCCGCACCGAAGACGAGTGATAACCATGCCGTGCCGAGGGCGCTAAAAGCTCCGTATATCAAAGAACTAACAACTTTCCGCATCCTATCTCATCCCGATATACTTGTCAAATCCAAATCCGGTATTCGCACCCACCGCCGGTCTGTTTTCCGGATCGTAGGGCAAGCCGGCCGGTGTAACCCGAATCCCTTTCGGGGTTGCCGCCGCGCGGTGGTCGCGCTGTAGCCGCGCTCGCTAAGCGGGGGGCCTTCCGCCCCAGGGTCTCCTCGCCTCTTCAGGGGGGAGAGGATCAAGGTGAAGGGGTACAGCACCTTCCCGGTTCTCGGGCCTTCCTCTGAATTCTGGATTCTATCTGATGCAGGTTCAGGACATCGGTAACACCTAAACGAGGAGTCTGGAGCGGATGCGCTTTGGGGATGCCTTGGAAAGAATATCGACCGATGGACCAGCGGATTGACCAGCGTGGCGTCATTGCTTCGTCTGATCGTAAGTCACGAGATGTGATTCGTCCGCGAGGAACCGTTTCACGTCAACGTCGCTGAGATGCGGATCGTTCTGTGCCATGACCTTCCCCAGGGACTCGAAACCCGAAAACCAGTCCTCGCTCATGTTGCGCTTCCGTACGTCGTTGACGTACGGCTTGCAGGCGATCCACCAGCGATCCACGTAAAAACCAAGTTGCCCGCCCACCAGGTCCCGGTCGATCAGGCCACGACTAAACAGCGCGCCGATGTCATCGAAGGCGTCCAACACCGTCGTGTCGATTTCGTCAAATCGAGCCGGGTCGTACTGTGGCGTTAGCTGTTTCGCCAGCATCCGCCGGGCGCGCTTCATTTCATCAGAGTCAAATCGTTGTTGAATCTCCAGCCAGGTCTGCACGCCCAGTTGGGTCGCGCTCGCCTCCTTCGAGTCCAGCGCCATCTGATGCGTCTCGACAACCATGCTGTGTGTCTCCGCCGCCATCCGATGGTTCTCCAGCGCCAACCAGATCGTCGCCGCGGCAAGGATGATGGTGGCGATTTCGAGAGTGTACTCGAAGATCCACGCAGAACGGCGTCGCTCCATGTGGCGAAGTCTACTGAACCGCTTCCACCTTGGCAAGACAGCGCCCACACTTCGCCCGCTGTTTGCTGACAATGCTCACCGCCTGCGTCGGCGCCATGTTCAACCGCGGTCCGCTGTCGCCACCCCTCTCTGTCGGCGTGCTCCATTCCTCCCCTGACGCCGCCCCCTTGGCATCTCCCCGCCCCTTGAGGGAGAGGATTAAGGTGAGGGGTGCCCCACGCCGCCCTTCAGGCTCTTCGTGTCTCCTTCGTGCTATTCGTGTACCCGCCAAGCCACGACCCGCCCTCGATTCCTTATCGGGGTTGCCGAAGGCATCACGTGGCCCTCGATTTCTCATCGGGGTTTCTTATCGGGGCTGACCCGCGAACCCCCACCTGTTCCATCCGTCCTTGGCGGGCTCGCCCTGACCGGCCCCGAACAGGCCGAGTTCAGTACCATTGTCGCCTTCCATAACCTGTTGCCCCCAACGACATCCCCCTTAAAATGTCCGGAGCTTTGCAGGCTAATCGTGTCTCACTCGCCGCGAAGACAAACGAACCAATACGTCGCCGCACCTTCCGCTCAAAAGGCAGGCACCAAGCACCGGCATCGGGTACGCAGTTACCACGAAACACTTGAGACTTTATCTTCAAGACCATCCCGAGCTTCTGAAATAGCGCCGCCTGAGGCCCCACCGCCTCGACGCGCTCCGATCCCCGCCCCAAAAAGCTTTCGGGGTTGACCACTCACACCTCCCCATCGTATCCTGTCCTATGGTTGGGTCGCCACGACGCCAACCAATAATGCGCCGCGCAGAGAACGGGCGCGGGAATCAGCACCGATGTGAGAGCTGCCTCCATCAGTAAGCAAAACACTATGGAGATGCGACGAGAATAACTACTTTGCAACCCATGCCACCCAGCAGCGTATTTATCGAAGAGGACTAAGTGACGATCCCACAGACTCGCACCACGCCGCGCGCCATTCTGTTCCTCGGCGCGGGCGCTTCACAATTCGCCGGCTACTGTACTTTTCAGTCTTTTGACACCCTGTTCTTGGATCCTAACGTCAGGCAAGCCGAGAAGCTGCCTCCGGTACAAGACACAACGCTCGAATTGATGCGTGAATTACGGTCCTCCCTCGAAAACCAGAGGCCGCCTCGACCTGTTACACACGACAACTATCTCTGGTTGCTGAACAAGTACCGCGAGTTTTGCGACACGTATTACAAAGGCGACTCTGTCAGCACTCGGGTTGGTAACCGCGCCGATCACCTAGGCTCAATTATCGATCGCTTCCAACATCATATTGATACTACGATTGGTGATATTACAAACACAACGATTCATCACTACTCCATGAATCGCGCCACACTGCTCAAATCGAGAGATGCGAATGGCCTACAGATGCTTCTACTGATTCTCGCATAATATAGTGACATTTCTTGGCGGGTGTGATAGTGTTGGCGGCATGGGGAATACAAGAGGCGTCAG
>Ga0335085_10000452_pt1 | contig 116880 bp, 112 predicted proteins | sample Lox_Sample_45_FD_206712 | JGI IMG/M metagenome (GOLD analysis project Ga0335085, IMG submission 206712) | Soil microbial communities from Loxahatchee National Wildlife Refuge, Florida, United States - Lox_Sample_4.5 | ecosystem: Environmental > Terrestrial > Soil > Wetlands | place: USA...
CCTCGACGGCCGCCGTTGGCTCTCCGAACTGCCCCCGCCCACGCCAGTCCCCGACATGTACGTGTGGGTCAGGCTCGGTCCGAGCGATCAACACGCAGGATTCATCAGTCCGAACGGGTCGGTTGGCTTCGACATCGACAGCGGACAACCCGCGCCGGTTTGCAGCAAACCTCCGGTCACTGTTCACTTCCCGATCACCTCACCGAGTACATAACTGCGGCAGCCGATCGGTACTCGCCGGACGCGTCGAGATCGTGGTGCTAAGCGTCGCGGAGTCAGACTGTTAGGCGAAGCAAATGATTGACGCGGTGCCGACGACGAGACAGTAGATCGCGAAGGGCATGAGGTTGCGGGTTTCGAAGAAACGCATCAGAAAGCGCACTGCGATGTAGGCAGCGACGCCGGCAAAGATCGCACCGACGAACGCTTGGCCGCGTACCCCGTCGCCGAGACGGCCGGCAAAGTCGGGGATCTTGTACACCCCTGCGCCGAGGATGATCGGTGTCGCGAGAAGGAACGAAAATCTCGCGGCAGACTTCGACACCGTCGCGATCGGGCAGTCCAAGGTCGAGTAAGACGATCGATCTGCCACGGGCCGCGATCTTCAACGCCTCCGCGCCGGTGCGCGCCCATTGCGCCTCATAGCCCTGCGCCTTGAGGATGCGGGTCAGTGAGACGCCGATGCTCTCGTCGTCTTCAACCACGACCACGCCGACGCTGGTCATTGGTCCGATCGTATGGTCCCGCCGTGAGCGTGACGAGGTGGCGTTCGTGTAGACCCCGTGAACGAGTAGGCATCCTTTGGCCTGAATGGACGGCGACGCGACCTGATTCGGTAGGACACCGGCCGAAGCTGCCGTTCCTTGTCAGGGATGGTCCGGGGGAAGTCCCGGATGGTCGCATTCGTCTGCCTTAGCGGATACTGCAACTCGTGCGCGTCAGCGATCGGACGTCGGTTCTCAGCGAATCGTCAGGGGTGAAGCTGATCCTCGCGAGATGTCCTCGATGACTGCGTCGACCCTGTCCGACGGTAACGGCGACGGTCCTTGGGCGGTGGAGACGCATGGCCTGATGAAGCGGTTCGGCGAGAACGTCGCGGTGAACGACGTCGAGTTGCTTGTCCCGCGCGGTTGCGCGTTTGGGTATCTCGGTCCGAATGGTGCGGGCAAGACGACGTTGATTCGTGTGCTGTTGGGTTTGACGCGTGCTGACGGCGGTTCGATGGCGTTGCTTGGACATCAGGTGCCGAAGGACCGTGCGGTGGCGTTGGCTCGCGTGGGAGCGATCGTTGACGAGCCGCGATTCCACGGTCATTTGACGGGCCGTCAGAATCTGCAGATTCTCGCTGCGGCGCGGGAGCCGGCTGCTCGGGATCGGATCGATCCTGCCCTCGATCGGGTCGGCATGTCGGGTCGCGCGAATGATCGGGTGTCGAAGTATTCGATGGGGATGCGTCAGCGTCTCGGCGTTGCCGCGTGTCTCCTCGGTGATCCGCAGTTGTTGATTTTGGATGAGCCGATGAATGGCTTGGATCCGGCGGGGATGCGCGAGATGCGCGAGATGATCCTGACCCTGGTTGGTGAGGGCCGCACGGTCGTGTTGTCGTCGCATCTGCTGGACGAGGTCGAACGCACCTGCGACGCGGTCGCGATCGTCGACCAGGGCAGAATCATCCGGCACGGAACAATTTCCGAGCTCTTGGCTGGAACCTCAGAACTCCTCCGAGTCGAGTGTTCCGATCCTGCACGGGCTGCTCGCCTGCTCGCGGCGACGGCCTTGGACGTCGCGGTCGAGACCGACGGACATGCCATTGACGTGACGTTGGGCGCCGGTACGGATCGCACGCTGATCGCCGAAGTCAACCGTGTGCTCGTCGAGGGCGGAATCGCGGTCTATCGACTGGAACCGACGCAGGCGTCACTCGAGTCGTGGTTCCTGCAGGTCACGAGCCGGCTCGGAGAGACCGCATGACGACCATCGCCGACGTTCAAACGAGCACACCGGGTCGCGCGTCTGGGGGGTCCGACCGGCGCGACTCGTGGATCCCCACCATGCCGATGATCACGACGCGGTTCATGGAGCTTCGCAAACGACGCGGGGTCATGAGCGCACTCATCGGCGTCACGATCGGGATTCCCACCGTGTTCCTGCTCGTACGCCTCTTGCTGCACTCGATCGCACCACACACCTACGGACCCGCGGGTGGCTACGACATCTTCTCGCACCTGGTCGCGGGCGTGCTGTACGTGTTCGGATTCATCGTTGCGGCCACGCTCGGTTGCACCGCCGGTGCCGTCGACCTCAATGAAGGCATGTTCCGACACCTCGTCATCACCGGTCGCTCGCGTCTCGCCCTGTATTTCGCGCGCATCCCCGCCGGACTCGCGATCGTCGTGCCGATCGTCGCCATCGGCTACACCATCGTGTGCGCAATCTGTGTGTTCGCCGCGCCAACCACGCTCAACTACGCCGGCGCGAACGTTCCCGCCGGGCTGTCCCGACCGGCGTTGGAAAATTGGGCTCGGGCCAACGCCCACACCGTCGTCTGCGACTTCCCGACCAATGGCCCGATCTTCGTCGACACGCCCTGCGTGACTCCCCCCGTCGGCGGCCCGATTCTGAGCAGCCCCGGCGGTTCGAACGTCAAGGCGCTTCCCGCCCCGCAGCGACCCGCATCCGCGACACCCGCGCAACTCAAGGCCGAGGCCGTACGCATTGCCGACCAGGCCTACAGCGACTACGCGCGGCTGTTCCTGCGCCCCTCGACCTCCCTCATGATCAAAGCCGGACTGTGGATCGAACTCGAAGCCGTCATCGGATTCATCGTCGGACTCGGTCTCGCGTCGCTGCTCGGGCAGCGGACGATCGCAGTGGTCATGATGATCGTGCTCGAGATCATCCTCACCCCGATCTTCGCCCGCGCACGCATCCCTCACTTCGCGAACGTGCAACGCGCCGTCGTCGGTCTCGCGATGGCTCACATCGAACCCGGCGCACTCCCACTCGCGCTCGGCGGTGACCGCGGCGTCGATCTCCTTCACGAATCCACGACCGTCGCCATCATCGTCATCGTCGCTTGGCTCCTCGGATGGACCATCCTCGGCGCATGGCGCATGGCCACACGCGACGCCTAACAGCCGAGCCGATGACCACCTGAACCGGCAGCCGATCGGTACTCGCAAGATCACGCCCGATCGGGCAACCTGCTCGGCATGGCGACTGCTCATACGGAGTACCTGGCGAGGCTTGTCTCATGGGCCGAGAGCGCGTCAGCGGTTCGGGGCGTCATGGTCCTGGGTTCCGCGGCACAGCGCGGAACCGAGGACGCGCTGTCGGACCTCGACGTGATGCTGATCACGACCAAGCCGCGGGAACTTCGGCGCGCGCCGGATGGCTTCACGAAATCGGTCCGCGACCCATCCTTTCGTGGACGTATCACTCTCCGGTCGGTCGACAGACCGTTCGTCAAGTCGTCTACGACGGGCCGCTCGTCGTGGATATTGCCATCGCGTCGTGGATCCAGGCCGCTCTGACCGGAGCGACAGTCGCTTCCATGGCTCGCGTGCCTCGGCTACGACGTGCGATTCCGCCTTCGATGTCCGCGCAGCTTGACGCGTGGTTGCAGATCACGCGACGAGGGATCCGCGTCCTGGTCGACAAGGATGGGATCGCGACTCGGATGGCGCGGTCGATCGGCGAAACATCCACGTCGTTGCCGTCGGAAGCGGAGTTCCTGAACACGGTGCACAGTCTGTTCGGACTGCTGTTTGTGGCAGTCGAAGCAACTCGTTCGCAGCGAGTTGTGGATGGCACACGTGACGGTGGGTCAACAGGTCCGGGACCAGTTGTTGGTCATGTTGCAGTGGCACGCGGCTGGGACCGAACAGGACGCGAAGGACACGTGGTACGGAGGTCGCCATATCGCGCAATGGCTCGATCCGCGGCTCAGCGTCTCTTTGCCGAAGACCTGGTCTGGCTACGACGTGAACCAATCATGGGAGGCAGTCGTCGCGACACTGGATCTGTTCAGCGTTGCGGCGCGTGAAGTAGCCGAAAGGGCCGGGTATCGCTATCCCACCGACGACGAGCGCCAACTCCGAACATGGCTCTCCGAACGGCAGCTCCTAACCGACTGACCCCGCCCACCACGCCATAACTCGCTCGTGTCGTTTCCGTGGGTCATGTTCGGCCGGGGAGGCGTGGTGGTTTGACCCGAGCGCGAGCATGGCGAGTGCGAAGACGACGGCGACCGCGAGCATCACGCAACCCTTACGCTCTTGACACCGTCGACGACTCCGTTCACGGGACGCGACCTTGGCGGCCGAAGGCGTATGGCGCTCGCTGGAACCCCATATCTGGTGATCGGCGAGCTCGCCTCTCGGGCGCAGGACCGGCCGCCGTTGTTCAGGCGGCGATGTTGATGAACGTCACGGTGACGGTGTAGTCGATGGCATCGGCGGCGCAGGCGACGGGACCGAAGCACGAGGTGAAGGTGACGGTGCCGGTGCCTTCGCAGGGAAGTTGCACGGTGGTGGGGATGTTGGCGGGCGTGTCGTAGCGGGTGAAACCAACGACATGGAGCAGGTCGTTGGGGAACACGGCCCACAGTGCTGGTGCCAGCGATCCGGTGTTACCGCCGCCCGAGGTGACCTGATGTACGTCGACCGTCTGCCCCGCAACGGGCGGGCCGGTCCGGTCCGCGGTGGCAGGTCCGGGACACACCACCGTGATCACCGGCTTGGCGGACGCGGTGGTGCCGTCGACGCCGTTGACAAGTCCGACGAAATGCTGGTCGGGGCCGATCGGGGCTCCCGCCGGGATGGTCGTGGTCGTGACCATGGGCAGCGTTGTTGTGGTTGTCCCGCCGCCACTGCCCGGCGGCACGACCGGCAGACACGCGCTGACGACAACCGCAAATGCAAGTATCGCGGCTGCTGTGGCGGCGACCTGAAGCCCGCGCTTGTTCATGGCTCGACCTCACATCACGCGTCACGGGGCCGTCACGAAGGCTACGACCCCGGCGGTCACTTGTCAGGCCTGTCGCCGAGCACACGCTGCCATCGTGCGAGCGTGCCCGCCGCCACCGTTCCGTCCGCTCCTCGAACTGCCGAGCTGGACATCGCCGGCGCCGAACTCACAAGCAGATGAACATCTTCCCCGACTCGATCGCCAAGGTGATCGCAACCGGCGGCCCGATGACCGACACAACCGTCACTGACCGGATCAAGCGTCAAATCGATTCGATCACGAAGGAGCTCGGGGACCCGCATCAGCTACGGCACTCGGCCGCGAACAAGTTCAGCGCGCTCGGAGGGAGTCGAACCCCCAACCTTCTGATCCGTAGTCAGATGCTCTATCCATTGAGCTACGAGCGCTTGGGCGAACGAGTGTAGTTGGCACGCCCGTTTTGTCCCGAAGGGCTAGTCGTCGTCGTCATCCTCGTCATCCTCGTCGTCGTCATCTTCGTCGACGAGGTAGCTGTACGCCTTGGCCAGGGCAAGGATCTCGTGCGCGTCCGCGCTCACGGTCTGGGACGCGATGCGCTCCAGCAGGGCGTCGCGGACGTCTTCGGCAGTGACCATGGGGAGGTCCTCTCGATCGGGGGCCGACCAACCGACGATAGAGGCCGCGCGCCGGCGAATTGCGGCTCTCGCGCCGGTCAATTGCTCCAGGTTCGGCCCGAGCGGCCGATTGCGAGTTGTGGACTCCGAGCAGCGCTATTTCCTCCTACGGCAGGACTCGCCGGGCGGCGATGACGAGGGCCAGGACGAGCGCGCGACCGTCGAGCTCGCCGGCTCGAACGCGCAGGAGATCGAGTCCCGGCTCCAGCAGATCCTCGAGACGATGCGGGTCGCCCCGGCGGCCGATGCCGATGCGGGAGACGCGGGCGAGATCGATCCCGGTTACGAGAGCTACGACGCCGACCCCGGCGAGGCCCCGATCGGCTTCCCGCCGTTCATGCAGCTGCCGACGCAGACGCAGGGTGTCACCCGGCTCGGCCAGGCGATGGTCGACCGCGGCATCATCACGCAGGAGAACCTCGACCAGGCCCTCGAACACCAGCGCGCCACCCGCAAGCGTCTCGGCGAATCGCTGATCGACATCGGCGCGGTCACGAGCTTCCAGCTCTCGCAAGCGCTCGCGGAACACCTTGGGGTTCCCTTCGTCGACCTCGAGACGCACCCGCCCGACGTGATGCTCGCGGGCATGATCCCCGAAGAGGTCGCGCGCCGCTACTGCGCGCTGCCGGTCGAACGTTGGAGCGGCCAGGTCGTGGTCGCCATGGCGAACCCGAACGACGTGTTCGCGCTCGACGACTTGCGCGTGCTCACCGGCCAGTCGATCCTCGCCGCGCTCGCCGACACCGGTCACCTGCTGGCGGCCATCGAGCGCGCATACTCGCGTTCGGACATCATCGAAAGCACACTCGACGACGCCGCCGACGACTACGACGTCGAATCCGAAGTGCAGTCGGGCACCGTCGTCGACGACGCGCCGGTCGTCAAGCTTGTGAACGCGCTGCTCGAGAAGGCCGTCGCCGACCGCGCGTCCGACCTCCACATCGAGCCCGCGTCGCGCAACGTCAGCATCCGGATGCGCATCGACGGCATCCTCCACGACACGTCGGAAGCGCCGCTCAACGTGCTGCGGCCGATGGTCAGCCGCCTGAAGGTCATGGGCAACCTCGACATCGCCCAGAACCGCATCCCCCAGGACGGTCGCTTCTCGCTGAGCATCCAGGGCCGCCCGATCGACGTCCGCATCGCGACGGTGCCGACTGCGGCCGGCGAGGCCGTCGTCATGCGTCTGCTCGACCCGGTGCGCGGCGCGATGGACATCTCGAGCCTCGGACTGACCAAGTACGAGAGCGACCGCTTCGTCAGCGCGTTCCACGCGCCGCAGGGCGCGATCTTCGTGACCGGGCCGACCGGGTCCGGCAAGTCGTCGACGCTCTACGCGCTGCTCGCCTCGGTGAACACACGCGACAAGAGCATCGTGTCGGTGGAAGACCCGGTCGAGTACCGCCTCGACGGGGTGAAGCAGATCCAGATCAACGTACGCGCGGGCATGACGTTCCCGAGTGCGTTGCGTTCGACGCTGCGCGCCGACCCCGACGTCATCCTCGTCGGCGAGGTCCGCGACGCGGAGACCGCACGCATCGCTGCGGACGCCTCGATCACCGGTCACCTCGTGCTCTCGACGTTGCACGCGACGAGTTCGGCGTCGTCGCCGATCCGCCTCATCGACATGGGCGTCGAGCCCTATCTGGTCGCCTCCGCGGTGTCCTGCATCGCCGCGCAACGGCTCGCCCGCCGGCTCTGCGAGGTGTGCGCGGAACCCGTCGAGAATCCCGACCTGGCGCTCCTCAAGCGGCTCGGCGCGACCGACGAGATGCTCGCCGGATCAATAACCCTGCGCGAGCCGAGGAGCTGCCAGAACTGCCGGCAGACCGGCTACAAGGGCCGCTCGCCGATCTTCGAGATCATGCCGATCACCGAGGACATCACGCGGCTCATCGTCGAGCGCGCGCACAGCGCCGAGATCGAACACGTCGCTATCGAACAGGGCATGGACACGCTGCGCATCGCGGCGCTGCGCAAGGTGCTGCGCGGCGACCTCAGCATCGAAGAGATGGCGCGCGTCGTCTCGTAGCGGCCCGCGCGGCTCAGAACGCGAAGTACAGCATGCAGAAGATGCCGAACGCGATGCAGTAGATGCCGAACGGGGTCAGCGTGCGGGTCTGGAAGTAGCGCACGAGGAACCGGGCGGAGACGTACGCCGCGACGCCGGCGACGATCGCGCCGACGAGGGCCTGGCCACGGATCCCGTCACCGAGATGCCCGGCGAGCTGGGGGAGCTTGTAGAGCCCGGCGCCGAGAATGATCGGCGTCGCGAGCAGGAACGCGAACCGGGCGGCGTCCTCGTGGTCGAGGCCGCGGAACAGACCGCCGACCATCGTGATGCCCGATCGGCTGATCCCTGCGAACAGGGCACCGATCTGCGTGCAACCGATGAACAACGCCTCCCAGTAGCTGAGCGAATCGATGCTGCGGCCGCCGGTGAAACCGTCGCCGCGGTAACCGACGTCGGCGGCGACGCGCCGGCGCAACCGTTCACCGACGAGCAGGATGACGCCGTTCAACGTGAGGAAGAACGCGGCCGCCTCGGGACGGGCGAACACGTCGCGCAGCGCGTGCTCGAAAACGAGCCCGACGAGAGCCGCGGGGATGGTGGCGATGATCAACAACACGCCGAGACGCGCGTCCGGTGACGTGTAGCGCCGCTCGCGCGCGCTGCTGAGCAGTCCGCCCACGATCTTCACCCACTCCTTGCGGAAGTAGACGATCAGCGCGATCGCGGTGCCGACGTGCACCGCGACGAGGAACGCGAGGTACGGCGAGTCGCCGCTGTGTTGCGCGGTGACGAGACTGTCCCAGCCGAGCAACGCGGGGATGAGCACCGAGTGCCCGAGACTGGAGATCGGGAACAGCTCCGTGACGCCTTGGAGCAACCCGATGACGACCGCCCGGAAGTACGTGAGCATGAACGGACAGCCTCGCGCGCAGCAGCACGATTCATCCGGCTCTGCGCAATCCTTTCATGTGAACAAACTGTGGGTGCGCGCGACCGTGCCCGAGCCGGCGAGCCCAGCTGGTGGGCAACGTCTTCGCCTCCCCGGCATCGAGATATCGCACCGGTTCGAGGTCGATGCCGGCCCGCGCGAACGCGGGCGCGACCACCTCGGCCACGTACTCCGGCGTCGGCACGGGCAGCTCGCTGTAACGGGCGGGTGTCGAGTCGATCCAGATCTCGCCGTTCAGCACCACGCGTACGGTCGCACCGGGCCGCGCGAGCGCGGCGAGGCCGTCGATCACGTCCGCACGCGCGCGCACGATGCCCTCTAGAAGCACACCCCACGGGAGCAGCACGTGCACCTCGTCGGCGATGCCGCGCAGCTCGGACGGCAACGCCTCGACCGACGCGCGCAGGAGCACCAGGTTCGCCCGGCCGCCGCGCGCGGGCTTGCGCGCGGCTCTGTACGCGATCTCGCCCATCGGTTCGTCGAGCGCGTCGAGACCGACGATGAGCCAGCCCGGCCGTTCCGACGCGAGGTGATACGCAAAGTGCGCGTCGCCGGTACCCGCGTCGACGGCACAGCGGCCGTGGGCGGAAAGCAACGCGTGCAACTCCTCCGCCGACATGGGCGAACTCCGGCCCTTGCCGATGACGCGCTCGACCGTCACCGGCGCGCGATCTCGAGCACGCGCGCGTACGCCTGCTTGTGACTGAAGCCCGGGAGCTCGGACAACGCCTGCGCGATCGTCTTGGGCGTCACGCCATGGGCGAGGAGTGCGCGCACGAACCGCTCGATCTGAACGTCGGCCGCCCCGTCGACGGCAACATCGGCAGCGCCGTCGCGGCCGCCTTCCGTCCGCTCTGGGGGCGCGACGACGATCGTGAACTCGCCGCGCGCCTCGTCGCCGGGCGCCGCGTACGCGCCGGCCATCTCGGCCGCGCTTGCGCGCCGGAACTCCTCGAACACCTTCGTGACCTCCCGGCCGATACAGACCCGCCACTCCGGGATCACCGCGCCGAGGTCGTCGAGCAGCCTGCCGACGCGACGCGGCGCCTCGTGCAGGACGAACGCGTCGCCGGCCGCCGCCAATGTCGCGATCTCCGATCGTCGTGCCGGCGAACGACGCGCCAGGAACCCGGCGTACGTGAAGCGGTCGACCGGAAGACCAGACGCGCTGAGCACCGCGAGCGCGGAAGACGGACCCGGTATGGGGCTCACCGCAACGCCGGCGTCGGCTGCCGCCCGCACGACGACGTAGCCCGGATCACTGAACAGCGGCGTGCCCGCATCGCTGACCAGCGCAACGCGCGCTCCGTCGGCGAGCCGATCCAACACGTCCCTGGCGCGCGCCGACTCGTTGTGGTCGTGGTAGCTCACGACGCGTGCGTCCACGTTCATCGCGGTCCGGTCGACGAGGTCGCGGAACCGTCGAGTGTCCTCGGCGAGCACGATGTCGGCGGCCTCGAGGACCCGGCGGGCGCGGGGCGAGAGATCGTCGTCGTTTCCGATCGGCACCGAGACGACGAACAGCGCACCCTGGCGCTCGCCCGTTCCGAGCTCGCGGATCGTCACGTTCACCAACGCGTCACGATTCGCCGCGGCTCGCACGAGCTCCCGATGGAGCTCGGCCGCCGTCTTCGTCGCGTCGAAGGCGAGCGTACGGCCGCGCAGTTGCGGGCCGCGCCGGAAGACCAACGCGTCGTCACCGATGAAGAACGGGCTGATGGACGCGCGGAACGCGTCCCGTACGTCGCCGCACTCCACGATCACTTCGACCTCGCCCCGCAACCGCAGCAGCTCGCGATCGTCGTGTTCGCTGCGGACGCCGACCACGCACGTCGCGCGCGCGGTGACGTCCGGGTCCCGCGTGAATTCGACGGTCTTTGTGTGCGTTCCCGAGATCCGTGGGTGCCCGTGACAACGGAAGATCACCGGGTCCGCCGCGTGCGATCGGGGCGTCGACGGCATCACGGCGAACCTACCTGACCTGCTCGTCGCCGCGACGCAGAACGTCCGTGTAAGCCTGCGACCCCGGTGGTATGAAAGCCCCGTGACCGACCTCAGCACCGGCACGATCCTGAAGAACACCTTCGGGAGCGCGCGAACGTTCGCCCGCAACGACCTATACAAGAACGTCGTCGTCGAACGCCTGCTCAGCGGCTTGATCGCGTCGATGGCCGACGCGGGCTATACGCAGCTCGCGGAACCGGGGCCCGACACGAACGTCGTGCTCCATGTCATCGATGCTGCGGCACCCAAGCCGTATCGGCGCAAGGCGGCGCCGACATTCGTGATCGCGATCGCGCAACTGCCGTCGGTCCCGCAGGACCGCACGGAACTGCTGCGGACCGCCTATCCGCTGCTCGTTCGCGGGCTCGCCAATCTCTGCATCGTGGTGAGCGACACGACCGAGGGGCTCGTGGTCCGGTTCGTGACGCTCGAGCAGGGCGTGTACGGCGTCGGCCCCGGCCTCGACGACGACACGATCGCCTGCCGCGTGTTCGACCGCGTCGAGCCGCTCGCCGCGTCCCAACTCGTCATCGCAAACGAGTTCGTCGCTGATCTTCCCGAACATCTCCGCGACGGCGACGCGCAGACCGCACAGATGCTCGACGCCGGCCGCGCCCTCGACGCGCTCGACCTGTTGCCCGCGCCGTTCCCGATCGAGGAGATCCTCGGGCCGCGCGACCTGCGGCACGTCCAACTGCTGTACGGGATCGGCGGACTGTCGTACGGCAACGTCAGCGCGCGCTACTGCGGCAATGACTTGCCCGGCATTCCCGACGCCGCCGGGCCCGTCTACTGGATGAGCGCGAGCGGCGTCGACAAAGCCGATCTGCGACTCATCGGAGAGCACATCCTGCTGGTACGCGGCTTCGATCCGCAGCGCGAGACCATGATCCTGAGCGTGCCGCCGGGCGTGAAGCCGCGTCGCGTCTCCGTCGACGCTATCGAGCACTGGATGATCTACCGCGAACACCCGGAGGTCGGTGCCATCCTGCACGTGCACGGCTGGATCGACGGCACGGTTTCCACCGACGTCAACTTCCCGTGCGGCACGCTGCAGCTCGCCGCGTCGGTCGCCGACCTCGTCCGCACCGCTCCTGATCCGGCGCGGGCGGTCGTCGGTCTACGCAATCACGGCTTGACGATCACGGGGCACACCCTCGACGAGATCTTCGACCGCGTCGGCGCCGCGATCGTTCCGCGCGTTCCCATGGAATAGCGACGCGCCGAGCAACGGGTCCGAGCTCGCCTCGTGCGCAAGCAGCCATTGCTTGTACTCGAGCCCGAACGCGTACCCGCCGAGCGCGCCACCGGTGCGGATCACACGGTGACAGGGAACGATCAGCGCGATCGGGTTCGACGCGTTGGCCATGCCGACCGCGCGCTGCGCGTTCGGCCGGTCGACGCGCTTGGCCAACTCGCCGTACGAGATCGTCGTACCGACCGGGATACGACGCAACTGGCGCCACACCTCGAGTTGGAACGGCGTGCCGCGCGGATCCACGGGGATGCGGTCGAGTGCGGCGACGTCGCCGGCGAAGTACGCGTGCAACGCGTCGTGGACGCCGAAGGCGTCACGGCGTTCGGGCTGCGGCGTCGTTTCGAAGGTGGCGGTGCGCACGACGCCGTCGCTGATCGAGGCGCGAAACGTTCCGAGCGGGAAGCGGATGGCTGCGAGGTCTGTGTTCATGGATTCTGTTGTACTCCCCTCGAAGAGACGGATCCGGACAGGCGGAACGCGTGTCCGGATCTGTCCACACGGATGCCCTAGAACGGGGTCATGAGGCAATACACGGGCGTCGTGACGACGGGCATCTACTGCCGTCCGGGATGCAGCGGCCAACCGCTCGAGCGCAACACGCGGCCGTACGCGTCCGCCGCCGCAGCCGAGGCCGCGGGGTTCCGGCCGTGCCTGCGCTGCCGTCCCGACCGCGAGCCGGTCAACGGGTGGATCGACGCGCCGGAGCTCGTGTGCCGCGCGCTGCGGGCGATCGCCGACGGCGCGCTCGACGGTGCGACCGAGGACGAGCTCGCGGCGCGGCTCGGTGTGAGCGCCCGACATCTGCGCCGGATGTTCGAGACGCACGTCGGCGCGACGCCTGCCGAGGTCGCGCGTAGCAGGCGTGCGCACTTCGCCCGCCGCATGCTCGACGACACCGATCTCCCGTTCACGAAGGTCAGCGCGGCGGCGGGCTTCAACAGCGTCCGGCAGTTCAACCGGGTCATGAAGGACGTGTTCCGCTTCACGCCCCACGAGTTGCGCGCCCGGCGGCGCGCGCCCGGGCGCGTCGTCGCCGACGGTGGTCTCGATCTGCGCATGCCGTACTGCCCGCCGCTCGCATGGACCTCGCTCCTCGCCTTTCTCGCACCGCGCGCCATCCCCGGCGTCGAAGCAGTCGACCTTGCGCACGGCACATACCGCCGCGTCGTCGAGCTCGCCGGGGCGCCCGGCGTCGTCGAGGCGTGGGACGAACCCGATCAGCACGCGCTCCGGCTGCGCGTGCACCTGCCCGCGTTCGACGGGCTCGTCCACCTTCTCGCGAGCATCCGGCGCCAGTTCGACCTCGACGCCGACCCGACGGAGATCGATGCGGTGCTCGCACGCGACCGCACGCTCCGGCCGCTCGTCCGTGCCCGCCGAGGGGTGCGTGTCCCCGGCGCGGTCGACCCGTTCGAGGTCGCGGTGCGCGCCGTGCTCGGTCAGCAGGTCTCGGTCGCCGGCGCCACGACGCTGGCCGGCCGTCTCGTCGAGCGGTTCGGGACACCCGTCCCGGGACTTGCGCCGCTCGGCCTGACGCACCAATTCCCCGTACCCGAGACGCTCGCCGGCGCCGACCTCGCCGCGGTCGGGATCACCAAAGCGCGGGCCCGGGCGCTCGACGCGCTGGCGACTGCGGTCGCGACCGGGGATCTCGAGCTCGACCGGGCCCGCGGCCTCGACGAGACGCTGGCCGAGCTCCAGGCGTTGCCCGGATTCGGGCCCTGGACCGCGAACTACGTCGCGATGCGGGCGTGCGACGAACGAGATGCGTTTCCTGCGTCCGACCTGGGACTCCGGCGCGCCCTCGGCGACGACCCGGTGGCGCGGGCGGAGGCGTGGCGACCGTGGCGCGCGTACGGGGCGATGCAGGTGTGGCTCGGACCACCTGTCCGGAGTGTCACGAACGGGTCGTCGGCGGCCGAACAATCACCGAAAATTGACACACTGACCGGTGCGTTTCCCCTGGTCAGGGGCGTTATTCCGGCTTGAGAAGCCCGGGAGGTTCAGGTATGCTTGAGTACCGGCTTCAGCCAAATGGCAGCCCCCAAGCTTCCCCCAGTCGTATCACAGCTTCGAGGAACATCCTCCGGGTTGGCGAGTGTTGCACTGTGTGCACGCCGTGATCCCGGCATTTCGCCCGAGGCCGATACTCGCCCGAAGTCGGCGTGCAGCCGATACTGATCACCGGACCGCCGCAAGCAAGATCGAAGACCGCAACTTCGACTCGGAAAGTGAAGAGATGGCCAAGCCAGTCAAGGCCCGCCGTGAAGACCGCGATTACGAAGACCTCGTTCGCCTCTACCTCGAGGATGTCGGCCGTCACGACCTGCTGACGAAGGACGACGAGATCCGTCTTGCGCAGGCGATCGAGACCGGGACCGCCGCGCGCGAGAAGCTCGAGACGACGAAGAAGCTCACGCCGACGCAGCGCCGAGCGCTGAAGCGCGAGGTCCGCCAGGGTGACGAGGCGCACCGCCAGTTCGTGAACTCGAACCTGCGGCTCGTCGTGTCGATCGCGAAGAAGTACCAGAGCTCGGGCCTCCCGCTCCTCGACATCGTGCAGGAGGGAAACCTCGGCCTGATCCACGCGGTCGACAAGTTCGACTGGCGCAAGGGCTTCAAGTTCTCGACGTACGCGACGTGGTGGATCCGTCAGGCCATCCAGCGCGGCATCGCCAACTCGGCGCGCGTCATCCGGCTGCCTGTGCACGCAGGCGACATGCTCACCGCGCTTCTCAAGCTGCGCGCATCGCTCGAGGGTTCGCTCGGTCGCACGCCGACGCTGGCCGAGCTCGCGGGCGAGGCGGAGCTCCCGTTGGAGAAGGTCGTCGAAGTCCTGCGGTACGCCGTCGACACGGTGTCGCTCGACGAGCCCGTCCGCGACGACGGCGACGCCGAGCTCGGCGACTTCGTCGAGGACCGCAACGCGGTGGCACCGTTCGAGCACGCGGCCACGAGCCTGCTCCCGAACGAGGTCGCCAAGGTCCTCGCTGTGCTCGACGAGCGTGAGCGCACGATCCTGACGCTTCGTTTCGGTCTCGACGGTGGCGGCGAGCGCACGCTCGAGGAAGTGGCCGAGCACTTCGGCCTCACCCGTGAGCGCATCCGCCAAATCGAGGCCCGCGCCATGTCGAAGCTGCGGCACCCGTCCGCCGACGTCGGCGCCCGCGAGCTCCTCGAAGCCGTCTAAGCCAGAGCGTTCCCGACCGAACCTGCGTCGAACTCCGCATCGGAAGTGCGGGACCGGCGCAGGTTCTTTCGCGTCCGGACAACAATCCACGCGCCGGCCAGTACCGCGAACAGCACGCCGAGCCCGATACCGCTGAGGAGGAGCCGATGCCGGCTCTCGCGCACGCAGGTGCCCGGGCCGGTCGCGAAGTCCTCGGCCGCGAACGCGCGCTGCACGGCCGGCGTCGCCTGCGCCGCCTCCCACTGCTCGCGGAACCGGGCCACCGCGGCGGGGTCGTTCATCTGTTCGCTCGTCAGCGACGGTGGCAGCGTTGCCAACGCGGCGTTCAACTCAGTGGCCGACATCGTGCGATCCGGCTTCCAGCCGTCCGTGATCGCGAGGCATCCGATCTGGTGATCCGGTCCGGCGCCGAAGCCGGCGACCGACGGGTACAGCACCGTGCACGCGGCGACGGTCACCGCCGTGACGCACAGCAGGCGGAGCAGGAATCGTCGCGAGTTGTGATCCTCGTCGCGTTCCGGATCGAACATGTCATTTCGATCGGCAGGCGACGGCCGTACGCTGAGGTCACGGGCCCGGAACGAGGCGCGACAGGAGGCGGCGATGCCAGATTACGGCGGAATGCACTACCCGACCGTCTCGCCCTACCTCTTCTACGAAGACCTGCCCACCGCCCTCGAGTTCCTCGGCTCGGCGTTCGGGTTCGAGGAACGCATGCGCGACACTCAGCCGGACGGGACGCTCGGCCACTGCGAGATGCAATGCGGCGACTCGGTGTTCATGTTCGGCTCGCCGCCCGGCTGCCGGAACCCGGCCCACACTGGACACGTGACCGTCGGGATCTACGTGCACGTCGACGATGTCGACGCGCACTACGCCCGCGCGGTCGCGGCGGGCGCGCGGGCGCAACGCGAACCGGAGGATCAGCCCTACGGCGTGCGCAGCTACGGCGCGCTCGACCCCGAAGGCCACCAGTGGTGGTTCTCACAGGTGATCGAGTAGCGCGGCGCTCGCTCAGCTACTGAAGCGCGCGAACAGCTCTTGCAACGCCGCGTCGGTACCGGCCTGCGGCAAGGAGATGCCGCCGTCGACGACGATCGTCTGGCCGGTGATGTAGCTCGACCGCGCCGACGCGAGGAACAGAACGACTTCCGCCACCTCGCCGGCCTCACCTCGGCGCCGGAGCGGGATCGTCTGCTCGACCGGTTCGAAGACGTCGGGAAACTGGTCGAACGCCGCGGTGAGCGGCGTGCGGACGTGGCCGGGCGCAACGCAGTTGACCCGTACCGCGGGCCCGTATTCGAGCGCGCCGCTCTTCGTCAGCGCGATCACGCCTGCCTTCGCGGCCGAGTAGGCGGCCTCGTTGCGCGTCGGCGCGAGACCGGAGACAGATGCGTTGTTGACGATCGCGCCGCTCCCGGCGTCGAGCATGTACGGAACCACCGCTCGAATCCCGTTGAACGTCCCCGTGAGGTTCACGTCGATGAGGCGGTGCCACAGCTTGTCGTCGACGGTGTGCATCGGCCGCAGATCGCCGCTGCCCGCGTTGTTGAACAACACGTCGACCCGGCCGTGAGCATCGAAGACTGCCTTCACGACACTTGTGAACGCGTCGCCGTCGCGCACGTCGACCGCGTGCGCGACGCCGTCAACCTCTTCGGCCACGAGCTCTGCGCTCTGCAGATCGCGGTCGAGGACTGCCACCGATGCACCTTCGGCCGCGAAGCGGACCGCCGCGGCGCGCCCGATGCCCGACGCGCCGCCGGTGACGATCGCGACCTTCCCGTCGAGCTCACCCACGAGCGGGGACGCTACCGGGTCGTCATCCGTTCGCCGCGAGGGCAGCCACCGCGCCGCCCGCGTACGCCTCGGCGCGCGCGAGCTCGCCGGGACGGAACCGGTCGCCGCAGGGCGCGATCGCTTCGAGCAATGCGAGCAGGTCGTCACCCTGGCGGACGGCGACGACGAGCACGCCGCGCCCGTCGGCGGTCGTCCGGCGCACCGACTTGCCGGTGCGGACCGCGTCGTGCGCGGCTGCCGGGTCGTCGGCGACGTCGCTGCGGTCGCCGAGCTCCCGTTCGGCCGCGATCGGTACCTCGCCCGAGGGACCCAACAGGCGCAGCCTCGTGCAGTCGGCGTTCACGACGTCTGCCAGACCTGCCGCGAGCCGCCCGGCCGCGCGGCCGATGCCGTCGCGCAGGTCGAGCAGCTCGCGATCTCCGGCGAGCGCGCCCGAGGACATCAGCTCGTTGGCGACCACGAGCGTGATGCGCATCGAGTCCCCACGGAGGTGCGCGAGGCGCCGGAGGTGGTGATCCTTTTCGATTGCGTACGCGCCGAACAGCAGCGCGAGTGCGAGCGCGCCGATCCGCACGGGACCGGACGCGAGTAAGACCGCGAACAGTGCCACGAAGCCGCTTGAGCCGAGCACGATCGCGATCTGCAACCGGCGGCGTGCGATTGCGCCGTCGGTCAACGGTTTGTCGGTGGCGATTCCCACTCGGCGCTCTTCTGCGGCAATCTCGCGGTCGAGCACCGTCACTGTTGCCGGCATGGCTCCCCCTCTCGGAGCCTCCCGGTCCGCTATCCCCTCGCTCTCTTCATCGAACGCGAACGGGCTCAGACTTGAGCGGGGACTTCGTAGACGACGCCGTGGTCCCGAGTGAGCCAGGCGATGCCGTTGTCCTGCGCGTAGCCCCGGCCCTGGACGTTGAAGATCCGAACCGACGGCGCGCCCAGCGGATACGGACCCCAGTGCCAGGTGCCGCGGGTGAGGTGGACGCACGAATGCCGCGGCATCACGAACGCCCGCACGGCGCCGAAGTGCTCGGGCCGCGAGAAGTCGACGTCGCCCGGCGCCACCACGACGACGGCGTCACCGCTCATCGGCATGAGTGTCTGTGTGTGGGTGTCGTGCCGGTTCAGGAGCTCGCACCGCAGCCAACCGTCGACGACGTCCAGCTCGTCGAGCGTGTGTCCGATGAAGTTGGCGGCGCCGTCGTTCCAGAGGAACTCGAGATTCGAGGTGGGGTTGCCGTCGTTCTCCTCGGGCGGGATCGAGCCGAACGGGCCGAACGACTCGCGCGTCGCGGGAAGCACTTCGAGTCTCACCGTTCGCATGCGACCCCCAGTCTTCGAGCCCTAGTCTGACGCCGGCGTCAGTCTTGCCTACTCCGGGTGGGGAGGTCACAAATGGATGTTCGCTCGATCGAGGATGTCGAGCCCACCATCGAGCACAACGGGACGGTTCCCGTGTGGTGGCTGGTGAGCCCGCGCGAGATGTTCGACATCACCAAGGGCGGCCACCTCGAGCTCGTCAGCGAGTTCGAGGTCGCGGGCGGCGGGCTGGTCGATCCGCACCATCACCCGACGCACGAGTTCTATTACGTCACCGCCGGTCGCGGGATCATGACGATCTCGGGCGAGGAGCGCGAGATCCGCCAGGGCGATCTGGTGCACATCCCGCCCGACGCAGTCCATTCGCTGCGACCGGTCAGCGACCACGCGCCGATCCACTGCTTCGCGTTCGCCGTCGGAGTCGAAGGCGCGGGCCCGGTCGACTACACGAGCTGACAACGTGGCGCGGATCCTCGTCACCCGCCGTCTCCCGGACGGCGGCCTGGGCCCACTCGCGGGTCAGGACCACGAGATCGTCGGACCGAAGGACGACGACACGCCGTACTCCACCGACGAACTGTGCAGTCATGCCGCACGCTGCGACGGGATCGTCTCGCTGCTGACCGACCGCATCGACGCCGCGGTCCTCGACGCCGGGGCGGGCGGCGGCCGGCTACGGGTGGTCGCCAACGTGGCCGTCGGCTACGACAACATCGACGTGCGAGCCGCACACGAGCGGGGAATCGTCGTGTGCAACACACCTGGCGTCCTCGACGACACGACCGCCGACACCGCGTTCCTGCTGATCCTCGCCGCGGCCCGGCTCGCGTCGACCGCCGAAGCCGATCTCCGGGACGGGCACTGGCACGGGTGGGGCGTGACCCAGTACCTCGGCCACGACGTGCACGGCGCGACGCTCGGGATCGTCGGCTACGGGCGCATCGGCCGGGCCGTCGCCGCCCGGGCCGAGGGCTTCGGAATGCGGGTCGTGCACCATGCCCGCCGGCCGACCGGAGCCGCCGGGTTCGTCGCCGACCTCGACGAAGTGCTCTCGATGTCCGACATCGTGTCGCTGCACACACCGGGCGGCGCGGAGACGCATCACCTCGTCGACGCCCGCCGCCTCGCGTTGATGAAGCCGACGGCCGTGCTGGTGAACACCGCGCGGGGAACCGTCGTCGACGAAGTCGCGCTGGCCGACGCGCTGCACGGCGGCCGCCTCTTCGCCGCCGGACTCGACGTGTACGAACGTGAGCCCGTGATCGAACCGCGATTGCTGAGCGCACCGCGCACCGTCCTCCTGCCGCACATCGGGTCGGCATCGCAGGCGACGCGCACGCGCATGGCGACGATGGCGACCGGCGCGGTCGTGGCGGTGTTGGCCGGCGAGACCCCGGCCAACGTGGTGACGCCGGCCTGACCGCCGCGTAGCTTGGCGGCATGGATGAGGTGCGCGGTGTCGTCGCGGGCGCGAAGAAGGCGCCCGTCAGCGTCGAGACGATCGTGGTTCCCGATCCCGGTCCGGGCGAGGCGAAGGTGCGAGTGCAGGCGTGCGGCGTGTGCCACACCGACCTCCATTACCGGGAGGGCGGAATCGGCGATGACTACCCGTACCTGCTCGGGCACGAAGCCGCGGGCATCGTCGAGGCGGTCGGTCCTGATGTCACCGGTGTCGCGCCCGGCGACTTCGTCGTCTTGAACTGGCGCGCGGTGTGCGGTGAGTGTCGGTCGTGCCGGCGCGGCCGTCCGTGGTACTGCTTCAACACGCACAACGCGACGCAGAAGATGACCCTCACCGACGGGACGCCCCTCTCGCCCGCGTTGGGCATCGGCGCGTTCGCGGAGAAGACGCTCGTCGCGGCCGGCCAGGCAACGAAGGTCGACAGCCGCGCCGACGCGCACGCCGCGGGGCTGTTGGGTTGCGGCGTCATGGCCGGTTTCGGCGCGGCCACGTACACCGGCGGAATCGAATGCGACGACTCGATTGCGGTCTTCGGGTGCGGTGGAGTCGGCAACGCCGCGATCGCGGCTGCGCGACTCGCGGGCGCGCGCACGATCATCGCCATCGACCTCGATCCGCGCAAGCTCGAGTGGGCAGTCGGCTTCGGCGCGACGCACACCGTGGACGCGTCGCGGGAGGACCCGGTCGCCGCGGTCCAGCGCCTCACCGATGGCAACGGCGCCGACGTGTGCATCGAGGCCGTCGGCCGTCCCGAAGTGCTGAAACAAGCGTTCTACGCGCGCGATCTCGCGGGTACCGTCGTGCAGGTCGGCGTGCCGACACCCGACATGGGCCTGCCCGACATCCCGATGATCGACTTCTTCGGCCGCGGCGGCGCGCTCAAGCCGAGTTGGTACGGCGACTGTCTGCCGTCGCGCGACTTTCCTACGCTCATCGACCTCTACCTGCAGGGACGCTTCCCGCTCGACAAATTCGTGTCAGAGACGATCACGCTCGACGAGGTCGAGCATGCGTTCCACAAGATGGAACGCGGCGAGGTCTTGCGTTCGGTCGTCGCGATCTGAACGAGCATGCCCCTTCTCGGCTAACTTCCGCCGCATGGCTGACTACACCGCATGGGGACCTCTCGCGCCGCTGATCGGCGAATGGGAAGGCGAATCCGGGCTCGACCTCTCGTTCCACAACGCCGAAGGCAAGACCGGCGACACGAAGTACCTCGAGAAGATCACGATGAAGCCGTTCGGGCCGGTCGACAACGGGGCGCAACACTTGTACGGCCTCGACTACCGCATGGCGGCGTGGCGCCAGGGCGAGGAGAACCCGTTCCACACCGAGGTCGGATACTGGCTGTGGGACGGTGACGCAGGCGAGGTCATGCGCTGCTTCATGGTGCCGCGCGGATCGACGATCCTCGCGGGCGGTTCGGCTCAGGCGGGCGACAAATCGTTCTTCATGGAGGCGACGGTCGGCGACGAGACCTACGGCATCCTGTCGAACAAGTACCTCGCCGAGAAGGCGCGCACCTGGAAGTACGTGTGCACGGTGACGGTGAGCGACGACGGCACCTGGTCGTACGACGAGACGACGAGCTACCACCACGCGATCGGCGGCGAGATCGCGCACACCGACCACAACACGCTGCACAAGGTCGCCGACGTCTGACGCTCGGTCGAGCCGAGCGCGGCGCTGCGGTCAGGCGCGCTCGACGGGCGCGTCGTCGAGGGACAGCAATTGCAGCGTGGTCCGACCCGCGCGCAACTCGTCGAAGTAGTGCCGCTCCTTCGCGGCGCGTGCCCGTCCGGCTGCGAGCACGTCGGCGACGCGCGCCGCGGGGATGACCGTCACGCCGTCGGCATCGCCGACGATCCAGTCGCCGCGGTTCACCTCGACGCCACCGACCCTGGCCGGGAGTCCGACGCGGCCCGGCTCCTGCTTCGTCGCGCCGCGCAGCGCGACCATCGTCGAAAAGACAGGGAACGCATGCGCTTCGAGCGCGTCGACGTCGCGCACACCGCCGTCGATCACGAGTCCCGAAAGACCGCGAGCCTCGGCGCCGGTGGTGAGGACCTCGCCCCAATAGCCGCGGGCGCCGTCGGACCCGACGTCGACGACGAGCACTGATCCGGCGGGCGCTTCCGCGACCGCAACGTGAATCGCGAGGTTGTCGGTCGTCGTGCACGCGACCGGAAACGCAGGCGCACTCACACGCGCGCCGCGCCACACCGGGCGGACGCGCGGCGCCATCGGGATGCCACCGCTCTCGCCGAGCGTCGCCGATCCGAGCTGAGCCAACTCCGCGGCTTGTTCGTTGGTCATCGAAGGAATGTACCGGTGTGCGAAATGGCGGAGGGCGAGGGATTTGAACCCTCGAGGGAGCTTGTCACCCCCTACTCGCTTAGCAGGCGAGCACCTTCGGCCACTCGGTCAGCCCTCCGGAGCCCGCAAGTATACGGGCGAGCCGTCGACGGGTCTCGGGCCCTTCAGGCCGCCCGGGCCCGGCCGAGGTACATGTAGCCGAACGCCTTCGGGCCCTTCAGGTAGAAGTTGCGCAGCGATGCGATCTCGAATCCGGCGCCGGTCAGCAGACTGGCGATGTCGCGATTGAGATTGCATCCACCGGCGAGATGGTTCTGCACACCATTCCATCGGTCCTGACGCTTGGCGACCCGCGGGTCCGGCGCGTGGCCGTGCTCGCAGAAGTGGAACTCGCCGCCGGACTTCAACACGCGTCGCACCTCGGCCAGCGCGGTCGAGGCGTCCGGAATCGTGCAGAGCGTCATCGTCGACAACGCCGCGTCGAAACGGTCATCGGGCGCGTCGATCCGCTGACCGTCGAGTCCCGCGTCGTGGAACTTCACCCCTGATTCGTCGACCCGTTTCTTCGCGATGCGGCGCGCGGTCGACGACGGCTCGACGGCCCACAACCCGGCGACGTCGTTCGGCAGATGCCGCACGTTGAGCCCCGACCCGAACCCGATCTCGATGACGTCGCCGCGGAGGCCCGCGCACGTCTCCCGGCGCAACTCTCCGAATGCGCGATTGCCGAGCATGATGTCGGTGAAGCGCGGAACGATCTGCTCTCCGTAGAAGCCCACGGCCCGAGGGTACGGTCGCGCCATGACACCGGTCGAGGCCCTGGAACGCATTGCGGACCTGCTCATGCGGGGTCGCGCGCCTGCGCCCCGCCAGCAGGCGTTCCGGCGGGCGGCCCGGGAGATCGCCCGCGTCCCGGAATCGGAGCTGCGGTTCCTCGCCGACCAGGCCCGGCTGAAGGACCTCCCCGGCATCGGCGGCACCACCGCGGCCGTCATCACCGAGGCTCTCGCCGGCGAGACGCCCGAGTACCTCCGCAAGCTGCTCGAGCACGCGCAAGATCCGGGAACCGAGGCGGGGGAGGCGCTGCGGGCGCGGTTGAAAGGCGACCTCCACGTCCACTCCGACTGGTCCGACGGCGGTGACACGATCCGGGTCATGGCCGACAAGGCGCGCGCGCTCGGCCACGACTATTTCGCGCTGACAGATCATTCGCAGCGACTGAAGGTGGCGCACGGTCTCGAGCCGGAACGCCTGCGCGAGCAACTCGACGTCGTGGCCGAGTTGAACGAGGAGATGGCGCCGTTCCGCATCCTCACGGGTGTCGAGTGCGACATCCTCGAGGACGGCGCCCTCGACGGGTCGGAGGAACTGTTGACTCGGGTCGACTTCGTCGTCGGCAGCGTGCACTCGAAGCTGCGCATGGAACGCGCCGAGATGACGCGCCGGATGGTCGCCGCGATCGCGAGCCCGCACGTCGACGTGATCGGACACTGCACCGGCCGGCTGCTCGTCGGGCGGGGCCGACCGCAGTCCGAGTTCGATGCCGACATCGTCATCGAGGCATGCCGGGTGTTCGACACGGCGATCGAGATCAACTGCCGGCCCGAACGGCTCGATCCGCCGAAGGAGATCCTGCGCAAGGCCGTCGACGCCGGATGCAAGATCACGATCAGCACGGACGCGCATGCCGCGCCGCAGCTCGAGTGGCAGCCCTACGGCACCGACCGCGCCGCCGAATGCGGGGTACAGGCCGAAAAGGTCGTCAACACGTGGACGGCCGACGATCTCCTCGAGTGGTGCGCGTCGCACCCGAGTTGAGGTTGCTCACGCGGCTCCCGCCGCGGACTCAGTCCGGCTGCAGCCGCACACGCGGCGGACCGTCACGCCAGATGATCACCGCTTCCCACGGCGCGAGCGACAGCGAGTCTTCGACGCGTTCCCCGTCACGCGCGCGATCGGTCGACAGACGGATCGCTCCGGGACCGGCCGCGTCGACAACGACGGCCTCGGCCGACAGGTTGCATGCGACGATGGTCCGTTCACCGCGCCGCCACACCCAGACGTCGTCGTTCGGCGCCGCCATCGTGGTGTAGGCGCCGTCGCGCAGTTCGGGCAGCGCGTCCCGCAGCCCGATGAGATCGCGAGTGAGCGACAATGCCGAACCGGGATCATGACGTTGGTCGGCAACGTTGTAGCTGCGGTAGTCGCCGTATGGGAGCCACGGCTCGACGCCGGGCGGAGAGAAGCCGGCACCGTTTTCGGACGTCCACTGCATCGGCGTGCGCTCGTCGTCACGACCCAGGCGCGGGCCGTGAAACACGCCGACGGGGTCGAGGATTCGGTCGGCCGGGACGTCGGTGTCGATCATGCCGATCTCGTCGCCGTAGTAGAGGAACGGCGTCCCGCGCAGACCCATGAGCATCACCAGCGCGGCTCGGGCGCGCGCAGGATCGTTCGCACACCAGCGGGTGGGAAAGCGGTGGTTGTCGTGATTCCCGCCGGTCCACACCGGCCACGCGTGCGCCGGGAGCAGCGCTTCGGCATGCTCGATCGCGGCGCGGAGCTGCGGCGCCTCGAACTGCGAGTGGATGAGCATGAAGTTGAACGCGAGATTCAGCTCGTCGCCGTCACCGTAGAAGGTGGCGAACGCCTCGGGTTCCAGCACGTACGTCTCACCGATGAGGACACGCGGCGGGTCGTAGCTCTCGGCGATCTTCCGCCACCGGCGGAGGACGTCGTGCACCTCGGGCCGGCACGCGTTGTAAACCGAGCGTTGGCCCATCATCTGCACGTACCAGTGGTCGTCGGGCGTGGCCGGCGGGTTGTCCCGCAGCTCGCGGTCCTTGATGACCGAATGGCATACGTCGATGCGGAAGCCGGCCACGCCGCGGTCGAACCAGAAACGCAGGATCGCGTCGAAGGCGTCGCGCACCTCTTCGTTCCACCAGTTGAGATCGGGCTGCGACGGCAAGAACTGATTCAGGTAGTACTGACCGCTGGCCTCGTCGAACGTCCACGCCGGCACGCGCGGATCGAACGCCATACCCCAGTTGTTCGGGACCGAGCCGTCGGGCTTGGGGTCCGCCCACACGTACCAGTCGCGGTAGCGCGAATTGCGCGACGACTTTGCGTCGACGAACCACGGGTGGCGATCGCTGGTGTGGTTCGGGACGAGATCGAGGATGACGCGGATGCCGCGCTTGGAAGCTTCGTCGATCAGCGTGTCGGCGTCGGCCAGCGTGCCGAGGGCCGGATCGACGTCGACGTAGTCGGCGACGTCGTAGCCCCAGTCGTCGTTGGGCGACACCATGATCGGGTCGAGCCATATCCCGTCGACCCCGAGCCACTGCAGATGGTCGAGCCGCTCGGTGATCCCGCGCAGGTCACCGATCCCGTCGCCGTTCGAGTCCATGTAAGACCGCGGGTAGATCTGGTACAGCACGCCGTCGCGCCACCACGTCCGCCCGTCCCGATCCCTCGGCAAGTCCCCCATCCGCCGGACGCTACAACCCCCCAATTCCCACCAACAGTTGGCAGGAAATTCGGGAGGACCGACGGAATTCTCTGCCATCTGTTGGCAGGAAAAGCGGTCAGTTGGCGGCGGCGCTGGGGGCGCCTTCGGCGGCGGCCCACATCCGGGCGTAGTGACCGCGGCGGGCGAGCAGCTCGTCGTGGGGGCCGTCCTCGACGACGCGGCCTTGGTCGACCACGACGATCCGGTCCGCGAGCCGAGCGGTCTGCAGCCGGTGCGCGATGAGGATGGTCGTTCGACCTTTCGCGGCGACGCCCATGGCCGCCTGGACCTTCGCTTCGGTCTTCAGGTCGAGGTTCGACGTCGCCTCGTCGAGCAGCAGGATCGCGGGGTCGACGAGGTGCGCTCGCGCCAACGCGATCAGCTGGCGCTGTCCCGACGACAGCGAACGGCCACGTTCGCTCACCCACTGCAGGTATCCGCCCGGCAGGGCGGCGATGAAGTCATGGGCGCCGACGGCCCGGGCCGCGTCCTCGACCTCGGCGTCGGAGGCGTGTTCGCGGCCGTAGGCGATGTTGTCGCGGATCGTGCCCGAGAAGAGGAATGCCTCCTGCGGAACGACGCCGAGCTGCTGGTGGAACGCGACCTGGTCGTAACGGTTCACAGGAACTCCGTCGGCGTCGACGTGACCCGACGTCGGGTCGTAGAAGCGCGCCACGAGCTTGATCACGGTCGACTTCCCGGCGCCGGTCTCTCCGACGAGCGCGACCGTCTCGCCGCTCTGCACGTGGAGGTCGACACCGCGCAGCGCGTCGTCGACGGCACCGCGGTACCGGAAGCGCACGTTTTCCAGCCGCACGTCGCCGGTCAGGCGGGGCACGGGCACGGGGTCGACCGGAGCACTGAGCGACGTCGGCGTGTCGAGCAGTTCGGTGATCCGGTCGATCGCGACGCGCGCCTGCTGGTAAGAGTCGAACACCTGTGAGAGCTGTTGGATCGGCGCGAAGAACAGGTTCAGGTACAGCAGGAAGGCGATCAGCGAGCCGACGCTGAGCGAGCCGTGCGCGACGAGCACACTGCCCGCGCCGAGAACGAGACACGTCGCGATGTCGGACAGGAAGTCGACGAACGGGAAGTAGATCGCGACCAAACGTTGCGCTCGCACCCGCGCGTCGCGGTAGCCGCCGGCGATCTCTTCGAAGTTGTTCTGGTTGCGCTCCTCGCGCACGAACGCCTGCGAGACCCGCACGCCCGACAGACCCTCTTGCAGGTTGGCGTTGACCGCCGCGATGCGTTCGCGGGCGAGCTCGTACGCCTTGCTCGACTCGGCGCGGAACCAGATCGTCGCCCCGAACAGCGGTGGCAGGATCGCAGCAGTGACGAGCGCGAGCTGTGAATTCATGAAGACGAGCGCGATGCCGACTCCGATGAACGTCACGATGTTCACGAGCGCGTTGACGAGCCCGTTCTGGAGCAGCTGCGACAGCGCGTCGATGTCGGTCGTCATGCGGGTCATGATGCGACCGGCCATCTCGTTCTCGTAATAGTCCACGCCGAGCCGCTGCAGATGCGCGAACACCTTGACGCGAAGCGCGTGGAGCAGCCGTTCGGACACGCGTCCCATCACGCGCGTCTCCGCCCACATGACCCACCAGTCGAACAGGGTGATCACGAGGAAGACCGCGGTCGCGGCCCACAGCGCGCTCGCGTCGTGCGCGGCGACGCCGTGATCGAGTCCGTACCGCACGAGTAACGGCCCGGCCAGGGTGCAGACCGCGTCGAGCGCGACGAGGAACAACCCGACCAGCAACCAGCCCTGGTAGCGACGGACAAACGCGAAGAAGGAGAAGTCGGGCGACGCCTGCGCCTCGAAGGCGACGTCGACCTGCGGGTCGGTATCGGCCGGTTCGAGCGCGTCGACCTTGGCAAGCAGCTCCGGTGTGGGCGCGAGCGCGCCACCCCACGCCGCGCCACCCCCGCCGCCACCCCCGCCGCCCTGCGGACCGCCGAACCGCATCGCCGCGGGGCTGGCGGTGCGCGTCCGGTCCGCGATCACCGCGCTGCGAAGTTCGTCGTCGTCGAGCCCACGCCAGGCCGACGGCGTGATGCCGTCGACGCGCGCGTCGCCGATCAGCTCCTCCTCGATCGCGTCGATGCCCTCGGCATCCTCACCCGGACCCGAGAGAAGCATGCGGTACAGCGGGCAGCGCGCGGTCAACTCCTCGTTGGTTCCCGAGTCGACGACCTGCCCCTGGTCGACGACCACGATGCGGTCGGCGAGGCTCAGGCTCGACCGCCGGTGCGCGATCAGCAGCGTGGTGCGCGTGCTCGCGATCCGCCGCAGCGTGGCGTGGATCTCTTCCTCGATACGAGCGTCGACCGACGATGTCGCGTCGTCGAGCAACAGGATCTCCGGATCCGAAAGGAGCGCGCGGGCGAGCGCGACCCGCTGGCGCTGACCGCCCGACAGCGTGAGGCCCTGCTCGCCGACGACCGTGTCGTAGCCGTCGGGCAGTTGCATGATGAAGTCGTGGGCCTCGGCCGCGCGCGCGGCCGTCTCCACCTCGGTCGGCGTCGCGTCCGGCCGTCCGAACGCGATGTTCGCGGTGATCGAGTCGGAGAAGAGGAACGAGTCCTCGAACACGACGCCGATGCTCCGCCGGAGCGACGCGAGGGTCGCGTCGCGCACGTCGACACCGTCGATCGTGACCTTCCCTGAGTGAACGTCGTAGAAGCGCGGCAACAACAGCCCGACCGTCGACTTCCCCGACCCCGACCCGCCGACCAACGCAACCGTCTCTCCCGCCGCGACCGTGAGGTCGAACTCGCGGAGAACCGGTTCGGTCGACGTGTAGCCGAAGGTCACGTGGTCGAACCGCACCTCGCCGTGCGCGACGTGGAGCGGCTGCGCTCCGGGCCGGTCCTGGACGTGTGGAGTCGAGTCGAGGAGGTCGTAGATGCGCTCCGCACCGGCGCGCGCGAGCTGGCCGACGGTGAGGATCGCGGCGAGCTGCCGGACCGGCGGCGTGATCAGCAGCATGTACGACGCGAACGCGAAGAACGTTCCGTAGCTGATGTGGTCGTGGAGCGCGAGCCAGCCGCCGAGCCCGAGTACCGCGACCTGCCCGAAGGCGGGGATCGTCTGCAGCGCCGGCTGCAGTCGGGCCGTGATGTTCACGAGGCGCACGCGCGACGCGAACATCGTCTCGGACCGGTCGGTCAACCGCTGCAGCTCCCGCGACTCCTGGCCGAAGCCCTTCACGACGCGCACGCCGGTGACGTCTTCTTCCACGACGTTGGCGACGTCGCCCGCGCGCTGCTGCGCGTCCCAGCTCGCCGGGAACACCGACGTCCGCAGGTTCATCGCGGTGAGGAGCAGCGCGGGCGCGACCGCGAGCATGATCAACGCGAGCGGAACCGAGAGCACGAACATGACCGTGAGCGACACGACGAACAACAGCACGTTCGCGATGCCGATCGGGAGGAATTGCAGGAAGCCCTGGATCAATGCAACGTCGGAGGACGCGCGGCTGACGAGCTGGCCGGTCGACAGCTCGTCGTGACGAGCGAAGTCGAGGCGCTGGAGCTGGCGGAAGATCGCGGTGCGGAGGTCGTGTTGGACGTCGAGCGCGATTCGCCCGCCCCGGAACCGCCGGTTGTACGCGAAGATGAACGTGAACACGCCCATCGCGATCATGAGCGCCAGCCACGGCCCGAGCGGACGGGTGTGGTTCGTGATGACGTCGTCGATCACGACCTTCTGCACCGCCGGCAAGAGCGACTGGATGAGCTGGCCGCCGATCGCGACGCCGAAGGCGATGTAGGCGTTCTTCTTGTGCGGCTTCATGTAGCCGATCAGCCGGCGGATCCAGCCTTGCTGCTTGACCTTCGCTTCGGTCATCGCGTGACCTCGCGCGTCGGGGCTTCCGGGTCGCTCTCGTCGCGCAGGCGTGCCTGGCTGCGCAGGGCCAGCGCGTCGTCGAGATCGACGAGCGCCGCGATCACCGCTTTCCGGTCGCCGGCATGGGCGAAGATGCGTTCGAGCGCGTCGGTCATCTCGTCCTGCGCGTCCACGAGCGCGGCCGTACCGCTCGGCGTCACCGTGACCCGGATCGACCGCCGGTCGCCGGCGACCGCCTCACGCGAGACGAAACCCCGCTCGACGAGACCGTCGACCACAGCGGTGATGGTCGGCTTCGCGACCGCCAGTCGGTCGGCCAGCAACGACGAACGCTCGTCGCCCGCGGCGATCAGGGCGAGCACCCGGAACTGGGCGAGCGTGAGATCGCGGACCGCGGCCGCCCGCTCGAGCGCACGTGCGGCCAGCGCCAGGGCGCGCACCGCGCGCGCGAGGTCGGGATCTCGGTCGGTCATCCCCGCCAGGATACCGAACCATTAGAGGGCCGAACTATCCCGAAGTGGGCCCCCACGGGCAAAGATGGCCGCGATATGGCCCCCAGCGCGCTCGGAATCGACGTGGGCACGACCAACGTCAAGGTCGCCCTCGTCCGCGGTGACGGCACCACGGTCGCCGGCGCGCAGCGCCCGTTGGCGATGCGTCGGACCGGCGACGTGGCGGAGCAGGACGCATCGACGGTGTGGTCAGCGCTCGTCGAAGCGGTGCGCGCAGTCACGACCGCGGCACCCGACGACGCTCGCGAGGCCCGGGCGATCGGCGTCTGCAGCCAGTACTCGTCGGTGGTCCCGATCGACGCGCAAGTACGGCCGCTCGGCCCCATGATCATGTGGCAGGACACCCGCGGCACCGACCGCTCGCTCGCGATCATGGCGCGCGACCAGAACGCGTTCTTCACCTGGATCGAGCGGCACGGCATCCCACCCGTCGGCGGCGGCCTGTCGCTCGCGCACCTGTTGTACCTGCAGGAGGATCGCCCCGAAGTCCACGCGCGCACGGCCGCATACGTCGAAGCGATGGACTTCGTCACCGCGCGGTGCACCGGCCGCATCACCGCGACACAACACAGCACGTTCATGTTCCAGCTGTGCGACAACCGCGTGCTCGAGCCGCCGGTGTACGACGACGAGTTGGTCAAGCTCTCGGGTGTGGACGCGAGCCGGCTCCCTCCGCTCGTGTCGATCGACGCAGAGATCGGCACGCTTCTCCCCGAGGTCGCCGCGGACTTCGGTCTCGACGCGCGCGCGACCGTCTACGCGGGAACGAATGACACCGCGACCGCCGCGGTCGCGACCGGTGCGTTCGCGCCGGGCCGAGCGGGCGTCTCGATCGGGACGACAAGCGTTCTCGTCGACGAGGTCCATGCCTTTCGCGTCGACCTCGACCACCAGATCTTCTCGATGCCGGCACCGTTCCCGCGTCGCTACGTCGTCTGCGCCGAGAACGGGCTCGGCGGGCGGATCATCGAACACTGGCTCCGCAACCTCGTGTACACGGCGGACGAGCTCGGCGATCACGGCGCCTTGGATCCGTTCGCAGCGCTCGACTCCGCGCTCCGCGCGGCCCCGCCCGGCGCGGGCGGCGTGTTGTTCCTGCCGTGGCTCGCCGGGGCCAGTGCGCCGCAGGGCGGCGGCGCGATGCGCGGCGGATTCGTGAACATGTCGCTCGAGACGACGCGCCGCGACCTCGCCCGTGCCGTGGCCGAAGGAGTGGCGCATAACCTGCGCGCGCTGCTCGCGCCCGTCGAGGCGTTCACCGGCAACCAAGTGGACGAGATCGCGCTGGTCGGTGGTGCGGCTCGATCGGGAGCGTGGTGCCAGATCCTCGCCGACGTCCTCGACCGCTCGGTCGTCGCCCCCACGGCACCCGAGGTCGCGATCGCACGGGCGACCGCGCTCCTCGCGCTCGAACGCAACGGCGAATGGTCGATGTCCGATCTCGAACGCGAGCCGAGCTCGGAGGTGCTGCGCTACGAACCCGACCCCGCGACCCGCGGCCTCTTCTCCGATCGCCACGAACAGTTCGAGGCTGCCTACGCTGCCCTTCTCCCGATCAGTGAGGCATTGTCATGAGTTCGTCGTATCCCTACGCCACCACCCACGACGTGCTTCGAGGCATGCCGTCCGAAGGCCGAGCCCGCGACTCGATCATCGCCGAGCTCGAGGACCTCGCCCACAACGAGGACAAGATGTGGGAGACGGGCAAGTGCTCGGGAACGATGTATTGCGGCGACCACACGCACTACGAGTTCCTCGGTCGCGCGTTCGAACTGTTCGCCCACGTGAACGCATTGCAGCGCGACATGTGTCCGAGCATGACGAAGTTCGAGGGCGAGATCATCGCCATGACCCTCGACATGCTCCACGCCGACGCGATCACCGACAGCGAGCCCGCGGGCCTCGTCACGTCCGGCGGCAGCGGAAGCATCCTGCACGCCGTGCTCGCGTATCGCGAGTGGGCGCGCGGGCAGCGGGGAATCGACCGCCCGAACTTCGTCAAGCCCGAGACCGCACATCCCGCATTCGACAAGGCGTGCCATCTCCTCGCGGTCGAGTGCCGGCGCGCGCCGGTCGACGGCGACTCGATGAAAGCCGACCTCGACGCGATGGCCGCGCTCGTCGACGAGAACACGATCGCGATGGTGGGATCAGCGTGCAACTACGGCTACGGGACGATCGACCCGATCGACGAGCTCTCGGATCTCGCGCTCGAGCGCGGCATCGGCCTGCACGTCGACGGCTGCCTCGGCGGGTTCATCCTGCCCTTCGGCCAAGCACTCGGCTACCCCAACATTCCCGTGTTCGACTTCCGCATTCCCGGCGTCACGTCGATCTCGGCCGACACGCACAAATACGGCTACGGGTTCAAGGGAACGTCGGTGCTCGCGTTCCGTGACAAGCCGCTACGGAACAGCCAGTACTTCTTCATGACCGACTGGACCGGTGGTAAGTACGCGTCGCCGGGCATCGAAGGTTCGCGGTCGGGCGGCATGCTCGCCTCGACCTGGGCATCGATGGTCAGCATGGGCCGCGACGGCTACATGAAGTACGCGAAGGCGATCTTCGACACCGCGTTCGCGATGCAGGACGCGGTGCGTTCACATGCAGAACTGCGCATCCTCGGCTCGCCGACCTTCTGCTTCAGCTTCACGAGCGACGACTTCGACATCTACCACGTCAACGACTACATGCGGACGAAGGGATGGCGCTTCAACGGGCAGCAGTATCCCAACGCGATCCACATGGCGGTGACGCGCCCGCAGACGCAACCGGGTCTCGTCGAGGCGTTCGCGACGGATCTCACCGATGCGGTCGCGTACGCGCACGAGCACAAGGGCGACAAGCCGCTCAGCGCCGCGATCTACGGCGGCGTCGAAGGCGGGATGACCGACGAGGCCGACGAGTTCATCCGGTCGGTCATGGAGGACATGCTCGACAAGCATCAAGGCCTCCCGAAGGCCTAGCCGCGTGGCGAGGCGGATCGCGCTGTTGCGGGGCGTGAACGTCGGCGGTCGCACTGTCCCGATGGCGGAGCTGCGCGACGTGTTCGAGCAACTGGGGCACGGGGGCGTGCGCACCTATATCCAGAGCGGCAACGTCGTGTTCGACGGCAAGGGTTCGAGCGCGAGCGTGCGCCGGGCGTTGGAGCAGGCGATCGACGAACGATTCGACCTCGACGTCACCGTCCTCCTGCGGACGCCGTCCGAGCTCGCGAAGGTCGCGGCGGAGAGCCCGTACGGACGGGATGCGTACGTCACCTTTCTCGACGGCGTGCCCGACAGCAAGCGTGTCGCCGCGCTCGATCCCGCGCCGTTTTCACCGGACGAGTTCCGGGTGACGGGTCAGGAGGTCTATGTACGGTGCCCGAACGGGTACGGGCGGACGAAGATCAACAATGCGTTCTTCGAAAAGAAGCTGGCGACGCGCGCGACGACTCGCAACTGGAGAACCGTCGAGACACTGCTCGAGTGGGCGAACGACTGACGCAGTAGCGACACGCGCTGCACGCGTTACGCGCGGGCGCGCAGCGTCTCCAAGCCCGGGCCGGAACACTCGTTCAGGGCCGCCTCGCGGCCGACGATGCCCAAAATCAGGGACATACACGGTCCCTTGACCTCGGGCCCGTCTCCCGTCGTCCAATCGATGTCGGTCGCCGTGAACTTGAGTCCGGCCGCACGCTTCTTTAGGCGCAGCGGCGGGCCCGTCTTCTTGTACGCCTCGGCGAGCGTCCGCTCGGCATGCACCATCCGCATGAGGTCGGACATCGCAGAACGCCCCTCGCTCGGCTGCAACACAATGATCCGACGGTTCGACCGCCCGAACCCGACAAGTTCATCGGTCAGGCCCGGAGTGGGTAGGACCCATCTCGGACCGCGGGCGCGAAACAGACCGATGAGTTTGCCGGTGCGCCGCGGTCGAACCCCCGGATACCGCATACCTGTCGAAGGAGTCTGCCGTGACGCACCGCGAGACCGCCCCCGTCGGCGCCCCCTGTTGGATCGAGATCTTCACGTCCGACCCGGAGCAGGCACGCACGTTCTACAGCGAGCTGTTCGGGTGGAAGGCGGAGGAGCCGAACGCCGAGTTCGGCGGCTACTGGATGTTCTTCAAGGACGGCGTGGAGATCGCGGGCGGCATGCGCAACGACGGCTCGGCGGGCTCGCCGGACGTGTGGGCCGTGTATCTCGCGACCGACGACGCCGAAGCCGCCGTCGCCCGCGCAAAGGCAAAGGGCGGCCAGGTCATCGTTCCCGTCATGCCTATCGCAGACATGGGCACGATGGCCGTCGTCGCCGATCCCGCCGGCGCCGGGATCGGGATGTGGCAACCCGGTGTCCACAAAGGCTTCGGCGTCTACGGCGAACCGAATACCCCCGGCTGGTTCGAGCTGCACACGCGTGACTACGACGCGAGCGTCGCGTTCTACCGTGACGTCTTCCAGTGGGAGGTCGAGGCCAACCCTGCCACCGACGAGTTCCGCTACAGCGTGCAGGTCAACCCCGGAGAACAGCTCGCCGGGATCATGGACGCCTCGAAGTTCCTGCCCGAGGGTGTTCCGTCGTTCTGGTCGGTCTACTTCCTGGTCGACGACACCGATGCCGCGCTGGAGCGGATCGCGGAACTCGGTGGAGCGTTGGCGGAAGGACCGGACGACACGCCGTGGGGCCGGCTCGCGACCGCGACCGACCCGACCGGCGCGCGCTTCAAGCTGATGGCGAGGTAGAGCGACCGCCGGTACGGTGGTCGAACCGGCGTCGGCCGTGGTCGGCGTCTGTCCGAGTAGAGGAAGGTCGTGCATGACCGGCACCACGAGCGTCGACACCGCGGCAGCCGAGCTCGGCTTCGAGCAGTACCGCGCCGAGCTGACCGGCTACTGCTACCGGATGCTCGGCTCCGCGTTCGAAGCCGACGACGCCGTGCAGGAGACCCTGGTCCGCGCGTGGCGCAGCTTCGACCGGTTCGAGGGACGCGCCGCGGTGCGCTCGTGGCTGTACAAGATTGCGAGCAACGTCTGCTTCGACCTGTTGAAGGGTCGCAACCGGCGCGCGCTCCCGATCGACATCACCGAGATGGGGCACGCGAACGGACCGATCGATCCACCCGATTCGGAGATCCCGTGGCTCGGTCCGGTACCGGACGGGCGCGTCATGTCCGTGGGCGCGGATCCGGCGGAGCAGGCCGAGCTGCGCGAATCGATCCGGCTCGCGTTCGTCGCCGCACTGCAGCACCTCCCGCCCCGTCAGCGTGCCGTGCTCATCTTGCGCGAGGTGTTGAAGTGGCACGCCAACGAGGTCGCGGAGTTGCTCGACACGACCGTCGTCTCGGTCAACAGCGCGCTCCAACGCGCGCGGGCCACGCTTGCCGAACGCAACGTGACCGCGGGAACCGCGCCGCCGAAACTCGACCCCGAGCAGGAGGAGTTGCTCGCTCGTTACGTCGACGCGTTCGAGCGATTCGACATCGACTCGCTCGTCGCGCTGTTGCATGAGGACGTGACGATGCAGATGCCACCGTATCCCTTGTGGATGCGCGGCGCCGAGGAGTACCGGATCTGGCTCACCGGACCGGGCAGCGGTTGTCGCGGCTCACGGCTCGCCCGCATCGAGGCGAACGGCCAGCCCGCGTGCGCGCAATGGCGCGTCGACCCCGACGGCGGCTACTCCGCCTGGTCACTCCACGTCCTCACCGTCGAAGGTGGTGCCATCACCGCGCAGGATTTCTTCGTCGATCCAGATCTCTTCCCGTTGTTCGGCCTGCCGCGTCATCTCGACGCCTGACGGCATCACGACGAGGACCTCGTCGAGGCCAGTGATCTCGATCAGGTCGGCGAGCATCGGGCAGGCGTTGTAGAGCCGGATCGACGTGCCGAGCCGGCGCGCGGCGAGTTGCAGTCGCGCGAGCGTCTCGAGCGTCCCCGCGTCGGGTTCCGCGATGCTGCCAACGTCGCAGGCCACGACCGGCGGCCAGCGGCGGGGAACCTCTTCCACGACGGGGACGACCGCGGGCCGTGAGCAAAGTCACCGGTGAATCTCGTCGCCCGTCGTGGTCGAACTGTCAGCACCGGATCGACCAAACGATGGAGGGATCATGAGTCTTCCGCCAATCGTCTCCCGGGAGGAGTGGGTCGAGGCGCGCCGGGCGCTCCTCGTCGAAGAGAAGGCGCTGACGCGCCGGCGCGACGCCCTGAACACGCGGCGCCGCCTGCTGCCGATGGTCGAGATCACGAAGGAGTACGTGTTCGACGGGCCCGAGGGCAAGCTGACGCTGCTCGACATGTTCGGCGAGTATCGCCAGCTCGTCGTCGTGCACTTCATGTTCGACCCGAGCTGGAACGAAGGCTGCTCGAGCTGCACCGCGGGTGCCGACGAAGTCTCCGATGGATTCGTCCGTCACCTTCACGCGCGGGACACCGAGCTCGTCTACGTGTCGCGCGCCCCGCTGGCGAAGCTCGACGCATACAAGGCGCGCCGCGGATGGACATTCGCGTGGTTCTCGTCGTACGACAGCGACTTCAACTACGACTTCCACGTCTCGCTCGACGAGACGATCGCGCCGGTCGAGTACAACTACCGAACGCAGGCCGAGATGGAAGAAGCGGCAGGAGTACCTGTCGAGCGGCGTGGGCAGCGCCGGCCCGCGGAGGAGGCACCGGGACGCAGCTACTTCTTGCGGGTCGGCGATCGCGTGTTCCACACCTACTCGGTCTTCGCGCGAGGGATGGAGTCGGTCGGCGGGTCGTACTACTTCCTCGACGAGACAGTGCTCGGACGGCAGGAGGAGTGGGAGGACCCGAAAGGACGGGTCGAGAGCGCGTACTCGGCGACGCCGAATTTCTCCACCGACGAGCCCGGCGACTCGGCGGCGTGACTCAATAGCCGGCGGCCTCGAGCAGCCGGAGCCAGATCTCGCTGATCGTCGGGAACGACGGCACCGCGTGCGCGAGGTCACCGAGCGGGATCTCACCCACGATCGCGATGGTCGCGGAGTGGAGGAGTTCGGCGACGCCCTTGCCCACGAAGGTCGCGCCGATGACGACCTTCCGGTCGGCATCGACGACGAGGCGAGCCGAGCCGCGGTAGTCGTCGGCGTACAGGCGCGCACCGGCGACGTCGAGGTCGTGGTCGATCAGATCGACCGGGCGACCGGTCGCACGCGCTTGCGCTTCGGTCAGGCCGACCGCCGCGACCTCGGGATCGGTGAACACCACTTGCGGAACCGCGCGGAGGCCGGAGGCCGCGGACGGAACCGCCGTCTCGTTGATCCGGGCCGCGACGACGTCGGCGCACACGCGCGCGTCGTACTTGCCCATATGCGTGAGCAGCGCGCGGTGCGTCACGTCACCGGCGGCGTACAACCATCCGTCGGGAACCGCTTCGACTTGTAGATGGTCGTCGACCGTGAGCCAGCTGCCGGGCTCGAGTCCGAGGACATCGAGCCCGAGATCCCCCGTGCGGGGCCGGCGCCCGGTCGCGACGAGCAGCTCGTCCGCGGTGCACTCCTGACCGCCGGCGATGGTGACCGCGACGACGCCGTCCGGCCGGCGCTCGACCTTCTCCACCTCGACGCCCGTCTCGACGCGAACGCCGGCGGCGCGGAGCGCGTCGAGGACGACCTCTCCGACGAACGGTTCCATGCCGTCAAGCGGTCGATCCTCGCGGACGAGCAGCGTCACGTCGGTGCCGAGCGCGCGGTACGCGGTCGCGAGCTCCGCGCCGACCGGACCGCCGCCGATCGCGACCAAACTCCGAGGAATGTTCTCCGTCGAGGTTGCCTCGCGGTTCGTCCACGGGCTTGCCTCGCGCAAACCGGCGATGTCCGGAACGACCGGCTCGCTGCCGGTGCAGATCACGACCGCGTGCGTCGCGGTGAGCGCGCGCACGTCGCCGTCGTGCTCCACTGTGACGACGCGTTGGCCGGAGATCCGCGCCCGACCGCGGACCAGCTCGACGTCATGATTTCGGAGCCACGCCGCCTGCGAGTCGTCGCGCCACCGCGACGTGAACTCGTCGCGTCGCGCCAACACTGCCGCCGCGTCGAGCGTGCCCGTGACGGCTTGGCGGGCGCCGGCAACGACGCGGGCATCGGACAGCGACGCAGCGGGTCGCAGCAACGCCTTGCTCGGCATACACGCCCAGTACGAGCACTCACCGCCGGCGAGATCGGCCTCCACGATCGCCACCCGGAGTCCGTGGCCGGCGGCACGACCGGCAGCAGTCTCACCGGTCGACCCGGCCCCGATGACGACGACGTCGTAAGTCTCCATGGGAGGTGCACTACCCCTTCTGCCGGCCAAGATCTCGCGACATCAACCGTCGATCAATGACAGTCTCGTTCGACCGCATTGCGCCACAGACGGGCTGGGAGCGCGATGAGTTCGCACACGACGCGGATCGACTCACAAGGACCAGGAGCGGAGGGACAGGGATTTGAACCCTGGGAGGCTTTCGCCTCAGCGGTTTTCAAGACCGCCCCATTCGGCCGCTCTGGCACCCCTCCGGGTTCGAGGCTACCGGTGTGCTACGCGGGCGCGGCGACGGTGGTGAACCCGGTGTACGGCCGCAACACGTCGGGAACTTCGAAGCTCCCGTCGGGCTGCTGGTAGTGCTCGAACAAGAACACGAGCATGCGACTCACCGCGATCGCAGTGCCGTTCAGCGTGTGCACGAGCGTGCTGCCGCCCGCACGCTTCACGCGCGCACCGAGTCGGCGGGCCGAGAAGTCGGTGTAGTTCGAGCACGACGTGATCTCGCGGTACGCGCGCTCGGACGGTAGCCACGCCTCGAGGTCGAACTTCTTCGCTGCAGCCGGGCCGAGGTCGCCCGCGGCGATGTTCGCGACGCGATACGGCAGACCGAGGCCGCCGACGATCTCCTCTTCGATCGCGAGGATCCGATCGTGCTCTTCGACGCTCTGCTCGGGCTCGCAGAACGAGAACATCTCGACCTTGTCGAACTGGTGCACGCGGAAGATCCCCCGAGTGTCCTTGCCGTACGTCCCGGCCTCGCGCCGGAAGCACGTCGACAATCCGCCGTAGCGGGCCGGGAGCTGTTCGGGAGTAAAGGTCTCGGCTCGATGCAAGGCCGACAGCGCGACCTCACTCGTGCCGAGCAGGAACAGCTCGCCGTTGTCGACGTCGTACACCTGGGCCCGGTCCGTCGGGAAGAAGCCGGCCTCTTCCATCGTCCGCTCGCGCACGAGCGCGGGCGTGATCACCGGGACGAAGCCGTGCCGCACGATCGTGTTCATGGCGTAGTTGACGAGCGCGATCTCGAGCAGCGCTCCCTCGCGCAGGATGTACGCGAACCGCGAACCGCTCGCCTCGGCCGCGCGCGGCGTGTCGACGAATCCCATCGCCTCCGAGAACGCCGCATGGTCGAGGGGCGGTGGCCCGGGTGTGTCGCCGACGACGCGCACGACCGTCGCGTCGTCCTCGCCGCCGTCGGGCACGGACGAGTCGGCCGGATTCGGCACCTGCAGAGCGACCTCGCGCAGACGGGCGTCGAGATCGTGCAGCACGTCTTCGCGCGCGGTCAGCTCCTTCTTCAACTGCGCGGCGGCTTCACGCAGCGCGTCGCGGTCCCCGGGCGCGGCCTTGCCGATCTTCTTGCTCTCGGCGTTCTGCCGGGCGCGCAGCTCCTCGACCTCGCGACCGACGACGCGGTGCTCGGCATCGAGTTCGAGCACCTCGTCGACGAGTCCCTCACGAACCCGTTTTCTCTCGATGCCGCGGCGGTACTCCGGCTCGTCGCGCAGCCGCTTCAGGTCGATCACTCGGTCTCCCGGATCTGAACCCGGATCGATTCGACCCAATCCGACGCGTGCTTCCACGCGCGACCCGCGGCCCGCCGGCGCGCGACGCCGACCTCCGCCGGTCCGCCGACAGGGTACGAACCGAGGAACTTCACCTCCGCCTGTTTGGCGGCGAGGTTGCGTAGCGTGTCGGCGACGACTTCGTCGGCGATGTGTCCCTCGCAGTCCATGAAGAAGCAGTAGTCACCGAGGCCGCGCTTGGTCGGCCGCGATTCGAGCTTCGTCAGGTTGATCGCGCGCGCCGCGAACTCCTGGAGAATGGACAGCAGCGATCCGGGACGGTCGGCGCGCTGGAAGCAGACGATCGAGGTCTTGTCGTGCCCGGTCGGAGCGGGCACACCCCGGCCCACAAGCACGAAGCGCGTCTGGTTCTCGGGGTGGTCCTCGATCTCGCTTGCGAGCACGTCGAGGCCGTAGATCTCCGCCGCGAGCGCGTTGCAGATCGCGGCAAGGTCGGTGCGCTTCGACCGAGAGACCTCGCGTGCCGCGTCGGAGGTGGAGTGCGACGCCCGGGGCTCGGCGTTCGGGATCTTCTTCGCCATCCAGCCCCGGCACTGCGCGATGGCGTGCGGAAAGGAGACGACCGTCCGTACGTCGGCGAGCGCGACGCCCGGGCGGGCGCAGAGGTTCAGCGACACCGGCAAGTCGATCTCGCGCTGGATCAGCAGGTCGCTGTCGAAGGCAAGCGTGTCGAGGGTGACCGACACGGACCCTTCGATCATGTTCTCGATCGGGACGACGCCGCCGTCGGCCTGCCCCCGTTCGACCGCCGCGATCACCTCGGGAACCGCGGCGAACGGCGTGCGCTCACCCGCGGCGAGATCGGACTGCGTCAGCAACGCCTCTTCGGAGAAGGTCCCGGCCGGACCGAAGTACGCAACCCGCACCACCGAATGCTAAACGACGGCCCAATTCGCGCTCCCGTCAATGCGCGCCCCGACGCCGGTGGTCACGAAAGCCGACGCTGGTGTCGGGTTCGGTGACCACGGTCCCGGCAAGGGGCGCAGGTCTGCAGTCGGGCGCTAGCTTGGCGCCGACATCCCAGGTCAAAGCGCTCGATCGCAGGTCAAGAGGAGGAGCCCATGCGGGCTGCAATGTTCACCGAAACCGGAGGGCCGCTCTCGATCGAGAACGTGGAGCCCACCCCGCCCGGCCCCCGCGACGTCGTCGTCCAACTCGGCGCGAGCGGCGTCTGTCACTCCGACCTGTCGCTGAAGAACGGCTACGTCGGCCTCATGCCCGGCACGATCCTCGGCCACGAGGGTGCCGGCACCGTGCTCGAGGTCGGCAAGGAGGTCACCAAGGTCAAGGCCGGCGACAAGATCATCGCCGCGTTCATCCCCGCGTGCGGCGAATGCTGGTTCTGCCTCCACGACGAGTCGCACCTCTGCGACAACGAGATGAACGTGATGATGGCGATGCGCGGCAACCGTCCCGACGGAAGCCAGTACATGGCCATGACCGGCCTCGGCACCTTCGCCGAGGCGATGACGTGCAACGAGCAGTCGATCGTCAAGGTCAACACGAGCGTCCCCGACGAGCAGCTCGCGCTGATCGGGTGCGGCGTCACTACCGGCGTCGGCGCGGCACTCAACACCGCCGAGGTCCAGCCGGGTACGACCGTCGCCGTCATCGGCTGCGGCGGCGTCGGCCAGGCCGTCATCCAGGGCGCGCGCATCGCGGGCGCGTCGCGCATCATCGCCGTCGACCCCGTCGAGCTCAAGCGCAAGAGCGCCGAGCAGAACGGCGCCACCGACTTCGTCGACCCGAGCGAGGGCGACCCCGTCGCACAGGTGCAACAGCTCACGAGCGGCCGCGGCGTCGACTACGCGTTCGAAGTCATCGGATTGCCCGAGACGACGCTCCAGGCGTACAACATGATCCGCAAGGGCGGCACCGCGGTCATGGTCGGCATGACCCGCGCCGAGGCGCAGGTGACGCTCCCCACGTTCGACCTCTTCTTCAACGAGAAGACGCTCAAGGGCTGCAAGTACGGATCCGGTCAGGTTCGGCGTGACTTCCAGCGCTTCGCCGACCTGATCGAGACCGGCCGGCTCGACACCAAGGACATGGTCTCGCGCACCATCAAGCTCGACGAAGTGAATGACGCGTTCGCGGCGATGGAAAAGGGCGAGGTCATTCGCTCGGTCATCACGTCCTTCTGACCGCGATAGGCGGCGGGACCGACATGCACACTCCGGCTCGGGTTCCAACTCACCTCCGTGCACATGTCGGCCCCGCCTCCCTCTGATCCGTATGTGGCCGGGTAAGCACGCTCTCGAACGCCCGGAGCACGCGGCGTACGTGATGGCGGGGTCGGGTGAAGTGGTCACGTACGCGCAGTTGAACGATCGGTCGAATCGGCTCGCGCAGATGTTCTTCGATGCGGGTCTGCGGTTCGGGGATCACATCGCGGTGCTCATGGAGAACCGCGTGGAGTACTTCGAGCCGTGTTGGGCGGCGCAGCGGTCGGGGCTGTTCTTCACGTGCATCAACTCGCACTTCAATGCCGACGAGGTCGCGTACATCCTCGACGACTGCGACGCGCAGGTGCTCGTCATCTCGGAGACACTGCGCGACGTCGCCGACGAGCTCGTCGATCGCATGCCGAACGTCAAGATCCGGCTGATGGTCGGCGATCCCACGAACCTCGTCGAGGGTTACGAGCCCTACGAGGCGGCGCGAGACCGGTATCCCGCGGTTCCCCTGGAGGAGGAGCTCGAAGGCACGCGGATGCTCTACTCGTCGGGGACGACAGGTCGGCCGAAGGGCGTGAAGTACAAGATCACACGCCAACCGGTCGGCGACCAGCCGCTCGAGATGGGCATGATGACGGCCATCTGGGGCATGAACGCCGATTCGGTGTACCTGTCACCGGCGCCGCTGTACCACTCGGCCCCGCTGTTCTATTCGATGAGCACGATGCGGCTCGGCGGTACCGCGATCATCATGGAACACTTCGATCCGGAGCAGGCGCTCGCGTCGATCGAGAAGTACCACGTCACGCACTCGCAGTGGGTGCCGACGATGTTCGTCCGCATGTTGAAGCTGCCCGACGAGACGCGCGCCCGTTACGACACGTCGTCGCAGAAGATCGTGCTCCACGCCGCGGCCCCGTGCTCGGTCGAGACCAAGCGCAAGATGATCGAGTGGTGGGGGCCGATCATCGACGAGTACTACGCCGCGACCGAAGGCACCGGCGCCACGTACATCAATTCCGCCGACTGGCTTGCTCATCCCGGTTCGGTCGGGCGTTCGATGCTCGGACCGATCCACATCCTCGACGACGGCGGCAACGAGCTGCCCGCCGGCGAGGTCGGCACCGTGTGGTTCGAGCCGCCGCCGAACCGTCCGGGCTTCGAGTACCACAAGGACGAGGCGAAGACGCGCGACTCGTTCAACGACCGCGGCTGGTCGACGGTCGGCGACATGGGCTACCTCGACGCCGACGGCTACCTCTTCCTCACCGACCGGCGCACGTTCATGATCGTGTCCGGCGGCGTGAACATCTATCCGCAGGAAGCCGAGAACCTTCTCATCGACCACCCGCGGGTCTACGACGTGGCGGTGTTCGGCATCCCGGACGCGGACATGGGCGAACGCGTTCACGCGGTCGTGCAACCGGTCGACTGGGACGACGCCGGGCCCGAGCTCGAGCAGGAGCTGCTCGCGTACTGCCGCGAACATCTCGCGAAGTACAAGTGTCCGCAGGCCGTCGACTTCGACCGCGAGCTCCCGCGTGAACAAACGGGGAAGCTCTACAAACGCCTGCTGCGCGACCGCTACTGGGGCGACAAGACGAGCCGCATCGTCTGATGAAGCTCTTGTCGAGCGGGCGCGACGGGGACATCTTCGAGCTCTCGCCCGACCTGGTGCTCCGCAAGACACGCGACGGCCGCTCGATCGCGCACGAAGCGCGCATCATGCGCTTCGTCGAAGAGCACGGCTATCCGGTACCGCATATCGAAGAGGTGCGGAACGACGGGACCGAGATCGTCATGGAACGCATCGACGGACCGACGATGCTCGACGCGATGGTGTTGCCGTGGAAGCTGTCCGAACAGCTCCGGTCCCTCGCCGACCTGCATGACCGCTTGCACGCGATCGAAGCTCCCGACTGGCTGCCGGAGATGCCGGGCGGCGGCGACCGTCTGCTACACCTCGATCTGCACCCCTTGAACGTTCTCATGTCGACGACACGCGGACCCGTCGTCATCGACTGGCCGAACGCGCGCCGCGGTGACCCCATGGCCGACGTCGCGCTCACGTTCGCGCTCATCACGTGCGCGCGCATCCCCGTGCCCCGTCCGATAGCCGTCGCGCTCGGCGCCGTCCGCACGCCGGTCGTGCGCCGCGCGTTCGCACGCCGGTACGAGGGCGCGCGTTTCTACGAGTGGGTCGAGCAGATGGCGTTGCTGAAGTGCTTCGACCGGAACATGGAGCCAGACGAGGTCGACGCGCTCGAGAAACTCGCGCACCGGGCGGCAACGCGGGCCTGAACGAAAAAAGGCCCCGGGATGACGGTTCCCCCCGGCCCCGTCATCCCAGTGCCCTCTGCTTCCGAGCGGCGCCTCGAGGCGGCCGGCCGGCGCGGTTTTCCCCTACCGCCGTGTGAAACCTACGGGTTCGCAGGAGATCGGTCAACGTGGGATTCGTCCCGTTTGGCCGAGGTACGTTCGCCCCGTGGACCACATGGATCTCGCTCGCCGCATCTACATCGCGGCACATCTCACAGGAACCTTCACGCTCCGGTCGGGTGTCGTGAGCAACGAGTACTTCGACAAGTACCTGTTCGAATCCGACCCGCCGCTCCTTGCGGACATCGCCCGCGCGTCGCTCGCGCTGGTGCCCGACCACGTCGACGCGCTCGCCGGACTCGAGCTCGGCGGCGTGCCGATCGCGACGATGCTCTCCCAGTTCACAGGCTTGCCGGCGCTCTTCGTCCGCAAGCAGGCAAAGACGTACGGCACGTGCAAGATCGCGGAAGGGATCGAAATCGAGGGACTCCGCCTCTGCATCGTCGAAGACGTCGTCACCTCGGGCGGCGCGATTCTCGACGCGGCCGTCGAGCTCCGGGCACGCGGCGCCAAGCTCGGTCCGGTCACCTGCGTGATCGACCGGGAATCCGGCGGACGGGAGAAGCTCGCCGCCGCCGACCTCGAGCTGCGGCCGCTCTACACGATGAGCGAGCTCAAGGCAGCGGCTGGAGCGGAAGCGTGACCCCGCACTGTTTGAGGATGACGCGGGTCCGGTCGACCTCTTTCGGACTCGGCTCCGAATGCGAGCCGAGCTGGGTCTCGTCATACGTGTTCGTGAGCTGGTCGGTGACGCAGCGGGCCTGCTCGGGAGTCGCACCGGCTCGCACCAGCTCCGACTCGATCCGCGGCGCGTTGTAGCCCGGCGTCGCGCAGCCCGCCAGCGCGACGACCCCGACGCATCCGAGGACGGCCGTCGCGCGTCGCCACGTCACCGGCCGAGCGTACGCGCCACGTGTTCCGCCACCCGAACGTGCCCGGGGCGCCGGACGGGAAGAGCCCTAGGCTGCCCGCCGATGATCTGCCCGAACTGCGGCTACACCAACCAACCGAGCAACCGGTTCTGCGTTCGGTGCGGCATCGACACCGCCGCGCACCGTCCCGCGGGCCCGGAACCCGCGCCCGCGACCGGAATGCCCGACCTTCCGCCGACCGATACGCCTCCGCCGGCACCGGCACCCGCGCCGGCCTCACCTGCTGCAGGAGCACCACCGTCGCCGGCGATACCGCCGCCCGCGCCGCCGAGCCCGTGGGGTATCGCGGCACCACCGCCTGCCGCGCCGCCGCCCAGTGCCGTTCCGGGACCGCCGCCGGGACCGCCGCCCTATCCGCCGCCGGGCGCGCCGCCCTATCCGCCGCCGGGCGCGCCGTCCTATCCGCCGCCCGGTCCGCCGAACCCGTTCGCGCCGCCGGCGACCGCACCCGCCGGCTACCCGCAGTGGGGATACGGCCAATACCCGCCGCCGTACCCCCCGTCCGGTCCGTGGGCGCCTCAGAAGACCAACGGGCTCGCCGTCGCGGCCCTCGTTCTCGGCATCGTGGGATGGATCCCCTGCGGGGTCGGATCCGTCCTCGCGGTCATCTTCGGATTCGTCTCCCAGGCCCAGATCCGGGATTCCCAGGGCCGTCAGAGTGGAACGGGGCTCGCCAAGGCGGGGATCATCCTCGGCTTCGTGGGCATCGCGCTGATCGCCTTCTTCTTCGTGGTCGGAGCGATCTCCGGGTCGAACCAGAGCTGAGCACCCGGGCCGGGCACGGGCCGGCCTCAGGAACGCCCGGCCGGGCGCCGATAGAGACGGCTCAGGGGGTGTTCTGTCATGTCGTCAATTCAGACGTTGCCGCCGTGGCTCCGGCCCGGCCCACTCGAACTCGAACCGGAGCGGGTGGCTGAGCCGGCGCCCGCCCCACAGGCCGCGCCGGAGGCGCGGTACCAGCCCGGGCCCGAGGTGCCGACGCGCGAGCGTGACGCCCGCTGCGAGATCGACGAGCTGCGCCACGAGATCGAGGGCCTCGTCCGCGGGCGGGGCGAGAACCCGCGCGACACGCTCGATTCGGCGCTCGAGTCCGTCACCCGGCTGCAGATCGTGACCGCCAACATCGACGCGTGCGGTCCGCCGAACGCGTCGTTCGCCGGATCGGTCCTCGTCGCCCTGGCCGACGCGCGGCTGCGCGGCCACGCCGACGCGATCGAACGGGGCATGACCTACACCGCCGACAACCAGATGCACCTCCTGCGCGGCGACGAGTAACCCGGCCCGGCGGATCCGCTCGCTGGCTCCCACGAGCCGGCCGGCAACTAGGTTTTCCGCCTTATGGCAACCGAACGACCTGCTCCGCTCGCGGGCCTGCGCATCGTCGAGGTGTCGATGCTCGGGCCGGGGAATCTCACGACCCACCTCGCCGACCTCGGCGCCGACGTCATCAAGGTCGAACCGCCGCAAGGCGACTACGGGCGGCGGATGACGTGGCCCATCGTCGAGGGCGTCTCCCTTTTGTTCCTGCACATCAGCCGGGGCAAAAAGAGCATCGTGCTCGACCTCCGCACCGAGGCCGGGCGCGAGACGTTCCTCGACCTCGTGCGCGATGCTGATGCCGTCATCGAGGCGATGCGTCCCGGGGGACTCGAACGCCGCGGCCTCGGTTTCGAGGATCTGCGCAAGGTCAACCCGAAGGTCGTGTTCGTGACCATCTCGGGCTACGGCGCGACCGGGCCGTACCGCGACATGCCGAGCCACGGCATCGCGTACGACGCGTGGGCCGGCATCGTGCAGCCCGCGATCGACGACGACGGCTTCGTCTACATGCCCGAGCACGTCTCGATCGGGATCAACGCCGGACCGGTCTTCGGAGCTCTTGGTCTGCTCGCCGGTGTGATCCGCGCGCGCGAGACCGGCGAAGGTTGCCAGATCGAGATCGCGCAGTCCGACGCCGCGGCCGCGGTCGACTGGCTCCGCAGCGAGACGTGGCGCGCGTACGAGCGGCCGCAGTCCGAGGTCACCGGTAACGAGGCGGACAACTTCGAGCGGCGCGCGCCCGGCACCGGAGGCATGGAGGACGGCGTCCGCTACCAGTTCTACGCGACGACCGACGGCCACATCCTCTTCATGGCGTCCGAGCGCGAGTTCTGGAAGAACTTCTGCGAAGGAATCGGCCGTCCCGAGCTCTTCGAACGCTGGCCGGGCTCGCAGTACGGCGACCACGCGCGCGGCAACAAGGAGCTGCGCGTCATCCTGCGCGACGTCTTCGCGACCAAGTCGACGCAGGAGTGGCTCGCGTTCGGCCTCGAGCACAACACGCCGATCGCGCCCGCGAACTCGCCCAAGACCCTCTACGACGACCCGCAGTTCCAGGACCGGTTCGAGTTGCTGCCGGCCGATGTCGTCGGCGCCGACATGCTCGGAACGCCGATCAAGTTCGTCGACGAGACGCTGCCGATGCCGACGAAGGCGCCGACCGTCGGTCAGCACACCGAGCAGGTGCTTCGGCAGACGCTCGGCTGGAGCGACGAGCAGATCGCGAAGGCACGCGCCGCCGGCGCGTTCGGCGACAAGTAGCTCGCGTCGGTCGCTAGGTGTTGCGCCACGCGCGCTCGAACGGCAGGCGCCACGCGTCGGGTGCGATCAGCTGGTGGATCGCGTTCGGGCCCCACGAACCGGCCGCGTAGGGTCGGACCGGCGGCGGATCCGAAAGGAGGGGCTTCGAAACCTCCCACAACCGCTCGATGCCCTCCGCGCTCGTGAAGAGCGTGTGGTCGCCGCTCATCGCGTCGTAGATCAAACGCTCGTACGCCTCGAGCAGATCCGTCGCCCGTCCGGTCTCGTGCAGCGAGAACTGCAAACTCTGCTTGTCGAGTTTCATGCCCGGACCCGGCCGCTTGCCGTAGAACGACAGGGAGAGGCGCGACGCGTCCGCGAGGTCGAACGTCAGGTGGTCCGGGCCGTGGGCACCAACACCGGAGCCGAGCGGGAACATGCTCTTCGGCGGCTCCCGGAACGCGATCGAGATGATGCGCGCGCCTTCGGCCAGGCGCTTCCCCGTGCGCAGGTAGAACGGCACACCCGCCCAGCGCCAGTTGTCGATCTCGCACCGAAGCGCGACGAACGTCTCCGTCTCCGAATGCGGACGTACGCCCGGTTCGTCGAGGTAACCGTCGTACTGCCCGCGGACGACGTGCGCCGGCTCGATCGGGCTGAGCGAGCGGAACACCTTGTTCTTCTCTTCGCCGATCGAGCGGGGTTCGAGCGCGGTGGGCGGTTCCATCGCCATGAAGGCGAGCACCTGGAACAAGTGGTTCACGACCATGTCGCGGTATGCGCCCGTCCGTTCGTAGAACGGGATGCGGTGTCCGATCGACAACGTCTCGGGGACGTCGATCTGCACGTGCGCGATGTGCTGGCGATTCCAGATCGGTTCGAACAAACCGTTCGCGAAACGGAACGCGAGGATGTTCAGCGCGGCTTCTTTTCCGAGGAAGTGGTCGATGCGGAAGATCTGACGCTCGTCGAACGTCTCGTGCAACGAATCGTTCAGGCGGATCGCGCTGGCGAGGTCGGTGCCGAACGGCTTCTCCATCACGATGCGCGCCCGTTCGGCGAGACCGACCTGGCCGAGGCGGTACACGATGTCGGGCGCGGCCGCGGGCGGCACGCTCAGGTAGTGGAGCCGGGCCGCGTCACCGCCGAGATCGTCCTCGAGATCGGCGACGACCTTCGCCAGTAGTTCGTATCCGGCCGACTGGCACACGAACGACAGGTTCGCCGCGAATCCCGCCCACTCGTCGTCGGTCACCTCGTGGCGCGCGAACTCGTCGACCGCCGCGCGTGCGAACGCGCGGAAGCTGTCGTCGTCGTGCTCGTCGAGCGACGTCCCGACGATGCGCAGGTCGGGGAGAAGCCCCGCACAGGCGAGATGGAAGAGGCCCGGCAGCAGCTTGCGGCGCGCAAGGTCGCCGGTCGCCCCGAACAGCACCACGACGTGCGGCCGCAGCGGCGAGATCAGGCTGGAGTTGATGTCGGTCGGATCCGAGTGCACGCGAACCCCCTGTCCCACCTCCAATCGGCCGGAATCGGCCGGATCGGAGCCGGCTAAAGGGACTCGCCGCGGAAGTTCAGGTCGCGCAGTGCGTGGCGCGTGTCGAGGACGAGGCGGCCGTGCGCGGCGATGGTCTCGAGCGGCAGCTCGGGATGGTTCACCAACAGCAGCACGAGGTCGGCGGCTTCGATTTCGTCGACCGAGCAATCGACGCGGGTCAGGCCGGGGGTGTCGGCGATGGGGACGAGCGGATCGTGCGCACGCACCTCCGCACCCAGGCCGGCCAGTCGCTCGACGATCGTCGTCGACGGTGATTCGCGCCAGTCGGACGTCGCCGCCTTGTACGAGAGTCCGAGGACGAGGACGCGGGCGCCGTTCGTCGCCTTGCCTTCGACGTTCAGCATCGACTGCACGCGGCGCACGACGTAGTCGGGCATGCTTCGGTTCACGTCGTTGGCGAGCTCGACGAAACGGAACCGGTGACCGAGGCGGCGTTCCACTCGCCACGCGAGATACGACGGGTCGATCGGCAGACAGTGGCCACCGACGCCGGGCCCGGGTGTGAACCGCATGAAGCCGAACGGCTTCGTCGACGCGGCGTCGATCGCGTTCCAGATGTCGACGTCGAGCTCCTGTGCGAACACCGCGAGCTCGTTGACAAGCGCGATGTTGACGTGACGGAAGGTGTTCTCGAGCAGCTTCGTCAGCTCGGCTTCGCCGGTGGACTTCACCGGGACGACCTTTTCCACGAGCGAGCCGTAGAACGCTTCCATCGCCCGCTTCGAGTTCTCCTCGATCCCGGACACGACCTTTGGCGTCGTCGTCAACGACCATTGCGCGTTGCCGGGGTCGATGCGCTCGGGCGAGTAGCCGAGGAAGAAGTCGACACCTGCCCGCAGGCCCGAGCGTTCGAGGATCGGGCGGAGCAGCTCCTCGGTCGTCCCGGGATAGGTCGTCGACTCGAGCGATACGAGCGCGCCCGGCTGCAGGTTCCGTGCGATGTCGGCGCCTGCTTCCTCGATGTAGGTCAGGTCGGGAACCCCTTCGCGCAGCGGGGTGGGCACGGTGACGACGACGACGTCGAACCCGCGCAGGTCGAGCGGGTCGCGCGTGGGGTGGTATCCCTTGTCGAGAGCCGCGACGAGCTCGTCGTCGGCGATGTCCTCGACGAAGGAACGGCCTGCTGCGAGGGAGCGAACCCGGTCGACGGAGACGTCGTAGCCAACGACCCGGTAACCGACTTCGGCCGCCCGCATCGCGAGAGGAAGGCCGACATACCCCTGGCCGATGATCGCGACCTTGGCCTTGCGTTCCTCGATACGCTGAAGGAGGCCCGCGGCGAGCTCGGACTCGTCCATCCGGGTGACGATATCTTGCCCTCAGTGTCCGGCGACAGGAGCCAGCGGCGGCGTCGCTTCGATGCCGAGCCGCGGAGGAAACCGCGACATGACGTGCGCGAGGGGGGACTTGAACCCCCACGCCCTTGCGGGCACAGGAACCTGAATCCTGCGCGTCTGCCAATTCCGCCACTCGCGCGCTGAACGTCCGAGCGTATCAGGCAAACGGTTGCATTCTTCCGGCCGGTACGGCCGCGTCAGCGCCGGAGGGCGCCGGTAGCATCGCCGCAATGGGATTGCAGCGGTTCGAGCGTCGGCTTGAGCGGCTGGTCGAAGGCACCTTCTCGAAAGCATTCCGTGGCGGCGGCCTCCAACCCGTCGAGATCGGCCGTCGGGTCGGCCGCGAGATGGACGCCGGCCGCACGCTCGGGGTCCGCGGCACGGTCGCCCCGAATCACTTCACTGTGTGGTTGTCCGCCGACGACCTCGAACGGTTCAGCGGGTTCCACGAGGCGCTCGCGCGTGAGCTCGCCGACGCGGCGCGGGAGCACGGTCGGGACGAGGGCTACATCTTCGAAGGACTCATCGAGGTGTCGCTCGTGCTCGACGAGCACGCGCGCCGCGGCGACATGCGCGTCGACGCCGAGATCGTCGGTGGCGGGCAGGGGACGACGAGCACGCTCACTCTCCCGGACGGGAGCCGGGTGCTCCTCGGCGACGAACCGACGGTCATCGGACGGATGCCCGAGTGCGCGGTGCCGCTATCGGATCCTCAGGTCTCCCGCCGTCACGCCGAGGTTCGCCGCGCCGACTTCGGGTTCAAGGTCGTCGACCTGGGCTCCACCAACGGGACGCAGGTCAACGGGGTAACAGTGAAGGAACAATCGCTGGCCGACGGCGACGTGATCGTCGTGGGCGCAACCTCTCTTCGCTACCAGGAGTCGTAGCGGGCACATGTCCGATTCGATCCTCACGGTCCTGAAGTTCTGCCTGCTCGCCTTGCTCTATCTGTTCCTGTTGCGGGTCGTGCTCATCGTCGCCCGCGAGCTGCGTGGCAGCGCGCCGCTGTCCGAGCCCGCTCCCGCACCCGCTCCGGCCGCCGCCGCGCCGCCACGGGCGCGAAGGCGCGAGTGGCGCCTCGTTGTGGTCGCGCCCGAGACTGAGCGCGGCCGGTCGTTCCCGGTCGACGGTGACGTGACGATCGGGCGCGGCGGCGGGTGCGCGGTGCCGTTGACGTTCGACACGTTCGTTTCGCAGGTACACGCACGCGCCTTCGATCGAGACGGGACGCTCTGGGTCGAGGACGCGGGCTCGACGAACGGAACGCTCGTGAACAGCAAACGCATCAGCGAGCCGACGAAGCTCCGCAAGGGTGACCGAGTACAGGTGGGCGAGACGGTGCTCGAGGCGCAGCGATGAAACTCGCGGCCGCATCGGCGACCGACCAGGGTCTCGTCCGGCAGAACAACGAGGACGCGTTCCTGGTCGACGACCGGCGCGGTCTATTCGCCGTCGCCGACGGCATGGGCGGGCACCGCGGCGGTGAGGTCGCGAGCCGGACCGCGATCGAGGCGTTGCGCGCTGCCGTCGCGAACGGCGCGCCGCTGCATGAGGCGATCGGTCGTGCGAACATTGCCATCCTCGAGCGGGCCGCGGCCGACGCCGAGCTCGCCGGCATGGGCACGACCCTGACCGCCGTCATCGCGATCGGGGGCAGCCAGGTCCTGATCGGTCACGTCGGCGACTCACGCGCCTACCTGCTGCACGACGGCGCGCTGCAACGCGCGACCGACGACCACAGTCTGGTAGAGGAGATGGTTCGCGAAGGTCGCCTGACCCCTGAACAAGCGGAGTCGCATCCGCAGCGCGCGATCGTCACGCGGGCGCTCGGCGTCGACGAACAGCTCGCGGTCGACCTGTACACGATCGACGTCACCGAAGGCGACCGAATCGTGTTGTGCTCCGACGGACTCACGACGATGGTCCGCGAGCGCGACATCGAACGGATGGCGCGCACCGAGTCCGACCCGCAACGGCTCGCCGACGCACTGGTCGCCGCGGCGAACACCGCCGGCGGAGAGGACAACATCACGGTCGTGGTGATCGACGTGCTCGAGGTCGACGCGGCACGCGCACCGGATCCGACCCAGCTCGTCAGCGACGAGGACGCGGAGCAGCCGTCGCGGTCCGCGGTCGTCGCGCCGCCCGACCCCGAACCCGATGCGCCACCGGCGCGCGAACGCCGCCCGAAAGGCACCCGCCGCCGCGCGGTGCGCGGTGCCGTCCTCGTCGTCCTCCCGCTCGTGATCATCGTCGGCGCCGCCGCGGCGGCGCTGGGCTGGTACGCGCGCAGCTCGTACTACGTGGGCGCGTCCGGCGGCGAAGTCGTGATCTACAAGGGCGTTCCCGGCGGCGTCCTCGGCTGGAACCCGACGGTCGACGAACACACCGGTCTGCGCGTCGACGACCTGACGACGCTCGACCGCGACCGCGTGACGACGAACAGCTCGCGCGGGTCACTTGCGACCGCGCGCGAGTACGTGCAGCGGCTCGCCGACGCGACGACCACGACGACGACGAGCACCACCACCACGACCGTGAAACGCCGGACGCCGGTTCGGCACGCCACGACGACCACGATCCGGCCCCGCACGACGACGACCGTCGCGGGGACGCACGGCTGATGGCAACCGCGTTGACGTTCGCGAGGTCGCGCCGTCGGGCCGAGCTGTCGCTCGGTCTACTCGTCGTCGCGGTCACGGTCGGCGGCTACATCCTCGTCGCCCTCGCGAACGGCCCGAAGCTGCCTCCGCACGTCGCCGCGCTCCTCGCATGGGTTTTCGGGCTGTACCTCGTCGCTCACATCGCCGTCCGCAAGCTCGCGCCCGCGTCGGATGGCACGTTGCTACCGCTGGCGGCGATGTTGAACGGTCTGGGGTTCGTGATGATCGCCCGCCTCGCGGGCGGAGGGCGCGACTACGCCGAGCAGGCGCGGGTGCAGTCGTTGTGGGTGACCATCGCCATCGCGGTGTTCATCGCGACGCTCTTCGTCGTGCGCGACGTCCGCATCTTCGCTCGCTACCGCTATCTCATGCTGTTGCTCGGCATCGCGTTCATGTTGCTTCCGCTCGCGCCGCACATCGGCCAGTCGCGCAACGGCGCCCGCCTGTGGGTCGGCCTCGGGCCGTTGAGCTTCGAGCCGAACGAGATCGCCAAGGTGCTGTTGGTCGCGTTCTTCGCCGCGTACCTTGCCGACAAACGCGAGCTTCTCTCCGAGGGGCGCGTCCGCGTCGGCCGCGTGTTCCTTCCGTCGCTGCGCGACCTCGGCCCGCTGCTGCTGGCGTGGGGAATGGCGCTGCTCGTGCTCGCGTACGAGCAAGACATCGGGACGTCGCTCCTCTTCTTCGGCGTCTTCGCCGCGATGCTCTACATGACGACGCGCCGCACCACGTACCTCGTGCTGACGATCGTGTTGCTCGTCATCGGCGCCCTCCTCGCGTATAAGTTGTTCGGCCGGGTACGCGTCCGCGTCGAGAACTGGACGAATCCCTGGCCGAACGCGAACGGCGCGGGCCGTCAGCCCGTTCAAGGGTGGTACGCGCTCGGATCGGGCGGGATCGCGGGCACGGGCCTCGGCCTCGGCCAGCCGTGGCAGGTACCGCTCGCGTCGACCGACTACATGTTCACGTCGATCGCCGAGGAGCTCGGACTCGTGGGGTCGATCGCGATCATCGCAGCGTTCATGCTCTTCGTCGGCGGCGCGTTTCGCATCGCGGTAGACGCGGTCCGGCCGTTCGCCAAGCTGTTTGCCGCCGGCCTGGCGACGATCGTCGGACTCCAGTCGTTCCTCATCATCGGCGGCGCGACGCGCGTGATCCCGCTCACCGGCATCTCGCTGCCCTTCGTCTCCTACGGCGGCTCGTCCCTCGTCGCGAACTTCGCGCTGCTCGCCATCCTCCTTCGCATATCGGACGACGGAGTCCGATCGAAGGCGCCACCGGGACCGCGGGCCACGTGAACCCCGCGATCCGCCGCATCGGCCTCGTCATCATGGTGTTGTTCCTCGGCCTCGTCGCGCAGCTCACCTATCTGCAGGTCGGGCGTGCACACCAGCTCGCGAACGCGTCGGACAACCCCCGCAAGATCTTCGCCGACATTCGCCGCGACCGCGGCCCTATCGTGACATCGGACAATGTCGTCGTCGCGCAGTCGGTCGCGACCGACGACGAGTACAAGCACCAGCGCGTCTACCCCGAGGACACCGCGCAGATGTTCGCCGACGTCGTCGGCTACGAGTCGATCCAGCTGGGCTCTGTCGGCGTCGAGCGCGCGTACGCGGCGGATCTCGAGGGCCGCACGTTCACGCTCAACCTCCACAACCTCGCCGACGCCTTCGCGAACAAGCAGCCCGTCGGCACCGTGGTGCTCACGCTGTCGAAGCTCGCACAGGGCGCGGCCGCGTTCGCGCTGCAGGGCAAGCGCGGGAGCGTCGTCGTGCTCGACGTTCAGACCGGCGGAGTACTCGCGGCGTACTCCAACCCGACCTACGACCCGAACCCGCTCGCGAGCCACGACACGAAGAAGGCCGAGGACGCCTACACCGTCCTCACCAAGGATCCCGAGAACCCGATGCTCTCGCGTTCGTGGCGGGAGCTGTACCCACCGGGTTCGACGTTCAAGACCGTCACCGCATCGATCGCGCTGCAGAACAACATCGACGTGAACAAGCAGTTCCCGCGGGTCGACCACATCATCTTGCCCCAGACCAACGGCGTGCCGCTCTACAACTTCGGGCACGAGGTGTGCGGGGGTTCCCTGCTCGAGGGATTCATCGTGTCGTGCAACACGACCTACGCGACCGTCGGAGAGGACCTCGGTGAGCTGCTCGCGACCGGCGCGCAACGCTTCGGCGTGCAGACCGAACCTCCCAAGCAAACAGGCTCGGGCATCGACCCGCCGATGGTCGCGAGTACCGGTCCGATCCCCGGGACCTTCGCCCAGAACGTTCCGAAGTTCATGCAGGACGCGATCGGACAGAACCAGGTGTTCGTCCCGCCGATGCAGATGGCACTCGTCGCCGAAGCCGTTGCCGACCACGGCGTCATCCTGCAGCCGCACTTCGTCGACTGCGTGCTCGACCCGAACGACAAGGTCGTGAAGCGGGTTCCGGTCGAGCAGTACAAGCGGGCGATCGATCCGCCGACGGCCGATCTGATGAAGTCGTACATGCTCGCGGTGGTGAACGACCCGAACGGCACCGGCACCGCGGCCCAGATTCCCGGCGTGCAGGTCGCGGGGAAGACAGGAACGGCGGAGACCACGAACGGTGAGAAGCCGCACGCATGGTTCATCGCGTTCGCGCCCGCCGATCATCCGAAGTACGCGGTCGCGGTGCTCGTCGAACACGGCGGTGACAGCGCCGCGGAAGTGACCGGCGGACGCGTCGCCGCACCGATCGCGAAGGCGATCCTGCAGACCTTGCTGACGTCGCCGGTACCGGCTTCTCCGTGCGGTCAGCCATGAGATCCGACCAACGGCAGATAGGGTTTTCGCCACCATGACGCTGGCCGGCAGGGTCTTCTCGAACCGCTACGAGATCCAACGCGAGCTCGCACAGGGCGGGATGGCCGAGGTCTACCTCGCGCACGACCAGCTCCTCAACCGCCCCGTCGCGCTCAAGGCACTGTTCCCCGAGTACGCGCGCGAGCCGTCGTTCGTCGAACGGTTCCGCCGCGAGGCGCAGGCGGCGGCGAACCTGAACCATCCCAACATCGTCGCCATCTACGACTGGGGCCAAGAGGACGGCACGTACTTCATCGTGATGGAGTACGTCGAGGGCCGGTCGTTGCGCGACCTGATCCGGTCGGAGGCGCCGCTCGATCCGAGCCAGGCCGCCGAGATCAGCGCCGAGATCGCGTCAGCGCTCGGATTCGCTCACCGCAACGGCGTCGTCCACCGAGACGTGAAGCCGGGCAACGTGCTGCTGACGCGAACCGGAACCGTCAAGGTCACCGATTTCGGCATCGCGCGCGCCGGCACGAGTGACGGGCTCACGCAGACCGGCTCGGTGATGGGCACCGCGACCTACTTCTCGCCCGAGCAGGCGCAGGGACTCCCGGTCGACGGCCGCAGCGACGTGTACGCGCTCGGTGTCGTCCTGTACGAGATGCTGACCGGCGTCGCGCCGTTCACCGCGGACTCGCCGGTCTCGGTCGCCTACAAGCACGTGCGCGAAGACCCGGTTCCGCCGAGCGAACGCAATCCCGAGATCCCGCCCGACCTCGAGATCATCGTCGCGACCGCGCTCGCGAAGGACGCGGCGAACCGCTACCAGACCGCTGACGACATGCGCGCCGACATCCTCCGCTTCCGGCGCGGCCGGCCGGTACTCGGTGCGCCGGCGACCGCGCTCGTGCTCGAGCACGCCACACCGGGCGCGACACAAGCCGTCGCGACGACGAAGGCGGCCGCCGCGTACGCGGCGACGACGATGCAACCACAGGTCGACGATCGCGGCCGGATGGCCGGGAATCCACCGACGGCCCGCAAGAAGCGCAACACCGCGCTCGTGTGGATACTGACGTTGCTCGGCCTCGCCGCGGTCGTCGGCGCGATCCTCTTCGCCGCGACCAGGCTCGGAGATGCGCAGGGCACCGTGTCGGTGCCGAACGTCGTGGCGAAGAACGTGGGTGTCGCGACGCAGGAGGTGCAGACCGCGCACCTGACTCCGGTCGTGCACAAGATCGCGGACCCGAAGGTGCCGGTGAACGTCGTCGTGCGCCAGGACCCCGCCGCGGGCAAGGACGTGTCGAAGGGTTCGACCGTGACGCTCTTCGTGAGTGCCGGCCCGGCGACGCGCCAGATTCCGTTCGACATCACCACGGGCCGGCCGGCCGACGAGGTGACGTCCGAGCTGCAGGCGCTCGGATTCATCGTGATGCAGAAGCAGCAATCGAACTCGGCTCCCCAAGGCACGGTCTTCGACAGCAATCCGAAGCCGGGAACCGAGGCCCCCGTCGGATCGAACGTGACGATCCTCGTTTCGAGTGGGCCCGCGCCGGTGCCGGTTCCTCAGGTGAAGGGACTGACCGTCGACGACGCGACACTTCAGCTCTCGTCGAGCGGGTTCACGAACATCAACACTCCGGTCGAGGAGAACAGCAGCACTGTTCCCGCGGGCCAGGTGACCCGCACCGACCCGCCCGCGGGCAAGTCGGTGCCGATCGACACGCGCATCACGATCTACGTGTCCCGCGGCGCGCCCACGGTCGCGCTGCCGAGCGTGATCGGCGAGACGAAGGCGCAGGCGAAGGCCGACCTCGAAGCGCGCGGCTTCACGGTCTCGACGCTGAACCGCGTCGACGACGCCAATGTCGGACGCGTCGTCGAGCAGAATCCCGCGCCGGGAACGCAGGTCGCGCCGAACAGCGACGTCGTCCTGACGATCGGCATCGCGTCGTCGACACCGACGACCGCGCCGTCGACATCCACGACCGGCCCATGACGACCGCGCTCGCGCGCTGGTATCGCGAGCACGGTCGGCACGATCTCGTCTGGCGCGCGTCGCGCGATCGGTGGACGGTTCTCGTGTCCGAGGTGATGCTCCACCAGACGCAGGTGCCGCGCGTCGCGTCGGTCTTCGACGCGTTCATGAAGCGGTTCCCGACGCCCGCGGCGATGGCCGACGCGGGTGTCGCGGCAGTGATCACCGAATGGGGCCGGCTCGGATATCCGCGGCGAGCCCGCTGGTTGTGGGAGGCCGCGGTCGTGGTCTCCGAGCAGGGCTGGCCCGAGGATCTCTCCGAGCTTCCGGGCGTCGGGCGTTACACCGCGGCCGCTGTCGCCGCGCAGGTCGACAACGCCGATCGCATCGGCATCGAGGTGAACGTCCGCCGCGTCTGTGAGCGTGTCACCGGGACGCGGTTGCGCGACGCCGACGCGGAGACCTGCGCTCGCGAGCTCGGCGCCGAGCTCTCGCCGCGCGACCGGCTCCTCGCGCTGATGGATCTCGGCGCCACGGTGTGCCGGTCACGCGCACCGGAATGCGGTCGCTGCCCGCTCGTGACCGACTGCGCGACGTGCGGCACGCACGAACGCGAGACACGGCACCGCCAGGGCCGCTATGAGGGTTCTTTCCGCCAGCGGCGCGGTGACGTCATGGCGCAGTTGCGCAAAGGTTCGGTCGCCACCAGCGATGTCGACGGCGAGGTGCTGGCGTCGCTCCTCGACGACGGACTGGCCGAGGTCACGCGCGGGCGCGCACACCTTCCGCGCCCGCCGTACCGAGGAAGTTCGCAAGCAGGCGGTGCCCGCCGTTCGTGAGGATCGATTCCGGGTGGAACTGCACGCCCTCGATCGGGAACTCGCGATGGCGCAGACCCATCACGAGTCCGTCCTCGGACTCGGCCGTGATCTCGAGCACGTCGGGCACGGTGTCGCGTGCGACGACGAGCGAGTGGTAGCGCGTCGCCGTGAACGGATCGGGGAGACCTGAGAACACCCCGGCTCCGGAGTGATGGATCTCCGACGTCTTGCCGTGCATGACGCGCGGTGCGCGCACGACCGAGCCGCCGTAGAGCTCTCCGATGCACTGCAGCCCGAGGCACACGCCGAGCACCGGCGTCCCCGACTCGCCGAACGCGCGGATCGCGTCGTTCGACAGCCCCGCGTCGGAGGGCCGCCCCGGACCGGGCGAGATCAACACCGCGTCGGGCTCGTACTCGCGCATGTCGGCCAACGAGACGGCGTCGTGACGATGGACGACCGGTTCGGCCCCGAGCTCGCCGAGGTACTGCACGAGGTTGTAGACGAACGAGTCGTAGTTGTCGATCACGAGCACTCGTGGCACGGCGTCATTGTCGCGTACGCTCGCGGCATGCCCGAGAGCAAAAGCAAGCGGTCGCGCTACACGCCGCCGCCGCCGAAAAAGGCACCGCCCTCGAAGCTGTGGGTGCCGGTCTGCCTGATCACCTTGCTCTCGGTCGGGTTGCTCGTGATCGTCACGAACTACCTGAACCTGCTGCCGGGCCCGGACACCGAGAACAGCTATCTGCTCCTCGGGATCGCCCTGATCAGCGGCGGGTTCATCATGGCGACGAACTACCGCTGACCTGCGGGTTACCGGCGAGTGGCCGAATCGCAAACGTGTGATTCCCCACAGAGTTATCCACAGGCTGTGGGCGACCGGGACTACTCCACCGGGGTGACGAGCACCATGGGCTCACGGCAGTGGCGGGGCGCCTCCGGGATGTCACCTTCGGGCGCGGCGAACAGCACCGCCTGGGCGCCGCACACGATGCAGCGGTAGCGATAGTCGACGTCCTCGAGCGGGATCTCTGACGGATCAGGCGGCGGCTCGGACTTCGAGAAGTTCCCGATCATGCGCGCGCCGATCAGGTAGATGACCACCGCGGCGATCAACGCCACGAGGACCTTCAGCACGAACCAAACGACGTCGAGCATCTCCGACGCCGATGGTACGTCCGGGTCGGACCGGTTTCCGCCTCGCGGAGCTGTGCCTCAGAGGCGTTCGATGATGGTGGCGTTGGCCATGCCGCCGCCCTCGCACATCGTCTGCAGGCCCCACCGGCCGCCGGTGCGCTCGAGCTCGTTCAGCAGCGTCGTCATCAGGCGCGCGCCGGACGCACCAAGCGGGTGGCCCAGCGCGATCGCGCCGCCGTTCACGTTCACCTTCGCCATGTCGGGGTGGTGCTCCTTCTCCCACGACAACACGACGGGCGCGAACGCCTCGTTGATCTCGACGAGGTCGATCTGGTCGAGCGTCATCTTCGCCCGCTCGAGCACCTTCGTCGTCGCCGGGATCGGACCGGTCAGCATCATCACCGGGTCGACGCCGGCGAGCGCGAACGTGTGGAAACGCGCGCGCGGCTTCAGTCCGAGCTCGCTCGCCTTCTCCTCGGTCATGATCAGCACGGCCGCCGCACCGTCGGTGATCTGGGACGAGTTACCGGCCGTGATCACGCCGTCCGGCTTGAACGCGGGCTTCAGCTTGGCGAGCGTCTCGACGCTGGAGTCGGGCCGGATGCCCTCGTCCTGCGACACGAGCTCCTCGCCCTCCTCGCCCGAGACCGTGATCGGCAGGATCTCGCGGTCGAAGCGGCCCTCCTCGCGGGCGCGGGCGGCGCGCTGGTGCGACTGCGCGGAGAAGGCGTCGTTCTGCTCGCGGGAGATGTCCCACTTCTCGGCAATGAGCTCGGCCGAGATCCCTTGCGGAACGAGGTTGGGATAGCGCGCCGACATCATCGGGCCGAACGGGAAGCCGTACTTGCCTTCGGCGACCGACGATCCCATCGGCACCCGCGTCATGTTCTCGACGCCGGCCGCAAGCACGACGTCGTACGCACCGGCGATCACACCCTGGGCGGCGAAGTGCGCGGCTTGCTGCGACGACCCGCACTGGCGGTCGACCGTCGTGCCGACGGTCGTCTCGGGGAAGCCCGCGGCGAGCGCGGCGTTGCGCGCGATGTTGATGCCCTGCTCACCGACCTGCATCACGCAGCCCATGATCACGTCCTCGACGAGGGCGGGGTCGATGTCGTTGCGGTCGACGATGCCCTTCAAGACGTGGGCGGCGAGGTCGACCGGGTGGACGTCCTTCAGCTTGCCGTTGCGCCGCCCGAGCGGAGTGCGGATGGCGTCGACGATGACGGCGTTCGGCATGGCTTCCTCCAAGATCACCAGTGGAATCGGCCCTCGGACCGAAACTTGACCAGGGGGTCAAGTTTGGTCTCCGGTAGGCGCCCGGTCAAACCGGCTCTGCTTCACTGTGATTCCCATGTCCCGCCTGCTGCTCATCCGTCACGGAGAGACGACCTGGAACGTCGAGCACCGCTGGCAGGGCTGGCTCGACGTGCCGCTCAACGAGAATGGCGAGGCGCAGGCGGTGGCGAGAGCCCGGGCCCTCGCGCACGAGAGCTTCGCGCCGAGGGCGATCTTCACCTCCGACCTGAAGCGCGCGAGCAGGACGGCCGACATCATCGCCGCGCACGTCGAAGCGCCGGTCATCCCGAACCCGGGTTTCCGCGAGCGGTTCGGCGGAGAGTGGCAGGGCCACACCGGTACCGAGATCGACGAACGTTGGCCCGGGATGCGCGAGGCGTGGCGGCGCGGAGAAGTGACGGCGCCGCCGGGCGGCGAGACCGACGAGGCGGTCCTCGCTCGCTTCGACGATGCGCTGGGCGACGTCCTGGCGCGCGTCGGCGGCGGCGTCGCCGGAGTCGTCACCCATCACGGCATCGCGCGCCTGGTCGCGACCCGTGCCGGCGTCGACGTGCACGAGATCATCCCGAACCTGGGCGGCTACTGGTTCGACGTCGTCGAGGGCCGGCTCGCGAACCCCGAAGCCCTGGATTGACCGGGCGCGCGCGGACACCGTTCGGCGGCGCAGGGGCCGCGTAGGCTGCGCACGATGGCGACGCCGAAGCCGCGCGAGCCGAAACGGGCCGGGACGACAACGTCGAGTTTCGGCGTTTCGCGTCGCGAGAACCACGACTCGACTCCGTTCTACGAGCGGTTCACGGCGCCCGAACTCTCCGTCTCCGACGAGGTTGGCGGTCGCAAAGACATTGACGACATCTTCGTCGGCGATGCACGGAACATGGAGAAGGTGGACGACAATTCGGTCGCGCTCGTCGTGACGTCACCTCCGTATTTCGCCGGCAAGGAATACGAGGCCGCTCTCGGCGAAGGTCACATTCCGGCGACCTACAAGGCGTACCTCAGGATGCTGGAGGAAGTATTCGCCGAATGCGTGCGCACACTCGAGCCGGGTGGTCGGATCGCTGTCAACGTCGCCAACCTTGGACGTAAGCCGTACCGTTCGTTGTCGGGTGACGTGACGTGGATCCTTCAAGAGCGACTCCGGCTGCTGTTGCGCGGCGAGGTCATCTGGGTCAAAGCGAAAGGCGCCGCAGGTTCGTGCGCCTGGGGATCGTTCCAGCGTCCCGCGAATCCGGTGCTGCGCGATCTCACCGAGCGGATCGTCATCGCGAGCAAAGGGCGGTTCGACCGCGCGTTGAGTTCTCGCCGAAGAGCCTCAGCCAAGCCACCTCTTCCTTCGGTGGCGTCGATCTTTCGTGACGAGTTCATGGAAGCCACTACTGACGTTTGGGAGATCCCTCCCGAGAGTGCGAGCCGTGTCGACCACCCCGCACCCTTTCCTGTCGAGTTACCCGAGCGTCTCATCCACCTTTACACGTACCGAGGCGATCTCGTCCTCGACCCCTTCATGGGATCCGGCACCAGCGCCATCGCCGCGGTCCGGACCGACCGTCACTACGCCGGTTACGACACAGATCGCGGCTACGTGGAGCGGGCGAAGACGCGGATTCGAGATGAGCGCGCCCGGCTGAGCGGGCTCCCCGACTCAGACTTTGAGCAACTCCGAGTATTTCTGCCGAGCACGCCGTCGGCGGCAGCAGCGGACGAAGACTTCCAGGCGCGCGCGGTGCGCGAAGGGCGCGCCGCGCGCGATCTCGCCCGCGAGGCCCTTGAGGAGTACGGCTTCACGGACATCGTCGCGAACGTTCCCTTTCCGACGGGCGTCGAGGTGAACTTCGTCGCGCGCGATCGAGACGATGGAAAGTGGTTGTTCGACGTATCGGGCGGCTTCACGTCGAATCGTCCCGGCCTGCGGCGGACTGACACGCTATGGAAGGCTCTAGGGAAAGCGGCTGTCCTGCATCAGACTGACAAGAGCGTCCGCCTCGTTTTGCTCACAACGGACGCGCCCGCAGCCGCTAGTGCCGGCGCCGCCGCACTCGCAGAGATGACCGGTCCGCGCAAACCCATCCGTGACGTCATCGTTTTGAGCTCCCCCGATGATCTCCTGCGTCTGCGCGCCTATGCACGCGGGCGTGCAAACCGCCGAGCGACATAGATATGCCCGACCAGAGCCGAGCCAGATGGCCTGGACGTGTCGCCGTCGCGATTGTCGGGTCCGATCCGGCTCAGGTCTTCCTCGCGACCGACGAAGCCGTCCTCAGTCGTGTCCTGGCACTAAAGGTCGTCGCCCGTCTCGATCCTGCGTCTCTACCGGCCGATGTGCTTCGACGCGTTCGTGCCGCGCTCCTCGAAGAGCGCTGGGCGGACGCCGTCGGCGAGTGGATCCAGGCGCGCGGCGAAACCATTGATGCCTATCCTGACGAGGACGTCTGGTCGGAGTCCCGGCTCGACGCCGAGGTCGCCGCGCTCGAGATCCGGATGCAACGTATCTTCGACGGCGGAGCAGGTCATGACTGACTTTCAGGCCTCGGCTGGTATCCAGGGCCGTCAGTTCGCCGACCAGTGCGACCAACTCCTCGTTCATGACGGATTCGAGCTTCGCGGTCGTGAGTTGAGGCGCACCGTCGGTGTCGAGATCGACCGGGTCGCGAAGAGCCCACGCGGCAACCTCATCTGGTTCGAATACAAGGGCAGCGTTCAGGGATCCCGACCCGGCCTTCTCCGCACCGATACCTTGAAGAAAGCGATCGCGAACGGCGCGCTCCTCGCCGCCGAAGGCGATCGTTGTCCATACGTCGTTCTGACTTCGCATCTACCGGAATCCGGTTCGGGTGCAGCAATGCTCCATGCTGCACTCCGGTTGGGTTACCTCACCGACGTCATATGCATCTATTCGCCGTCGGAGGCGCAGCGACTGCGCTCGATGTAGGCCGCTTTCGTCGAGCAGCTCAGCCGCTCGGCGCGTAGAGCTCGTTGTCGACGCCGGCAACCGCACGCAGAGCATCGCGAAACGACGGCTGGCCTGCGTCGGTCACCAGGTCGGTGCCCGGACGGATCCGCGCACCCACGCGTTGCGCGGCGGCCACGACGACGAAGAACGCGATCGCGCCGAGCAACGCGATCCCGCCGAAGCCGTACGCGTGGCTCGACTCGACCGCGCGGTGCGCGACCAAGAACCCCGCGGCCACGAACAGCGTGAGCGAGCGGGCCATCTCGCGCCCGCCCGCGGCGGTGTGGCCGAGGCGACCGAAGCACGCGCAGGGCACACTCTGTTGGATCGCGCGAACGAGTGCCGCGACGAAGCCGGCGCACGCGACGAGCGCCGCGCACGCGAAGACGAAGCCCACCGCGCCTCGGAAGACGTTCACGCCGATCCCGGTCGCGAGCTCGAAGATCGCGACCAGGAGCGCGACCCGGCGCGTGGTGCCCGCGCGTCGTACCCGCGACCCGTCGAGCCGCCTCAACGTGAGGGCGAATACTTCGATGTGCTGCAGCTTTCGTACCGCAGCGACCGCGAGGACCGCACCCAGGCCCAGCGCGACACCCGCGTCGACCTGGACCCAGAACGGGGCGCTCATACGGGACCAGTGTGCCGTAGGCGCTGTGGTTGCGCCGCCTCGGCTAGATCGTGGTCAGCAGCGAAAGCGCCATGGTCACACGCACTCGGGCCCGCGCGCACAGGTTCGTCGAGTCGCAGATCTGGTACACGATGATGAAGCTCGTTGCGATCGCCGCGTTCATCTGGACCCGGATCTCGCCGTCCGCGGCCTTGACGGTCGCGGCGGTGTTCGACGACGACACCACCGACAACGTCGTCGGATCGAGGTTGCCGTCCACGTCCGTGTCGTTGGCCAGCACGTCGATCGTGTACTTCGTGTTCAACAAGCCGGTGAACGTGTCGTTGTTCGCGACGGGCGCGTGAGCGACCGGCGTCGGTACGGGGTCGACGGGAACCGTCGCGGGTGTGGTGACGGTCGGAGTCGTGGCGGGCGTCGTGTCGTCGGTCGGCGTCGTCGTGCTCGTCGTGGTCCCGCCGGGAACCGTCGTCACCGTCGGGTCGTTCGACGGTGTCGGTTTCCCAGTGTTCGTTCCCTGGCCGCCGCCGGACGCGTCCGGCGCGCGCGTGCCCGAGCCACCGCCTCCACCGCCGCCCCCCGCACCGCCGGTGCGGCCCGGGGTCGAACCCGATGCCGGCGCCCCGGGCGCCCAGATCCCCGTGGGATCGGCCGGTCCGCCTCCACCGGTCGGCGGCAGACCCGGTCGAACCGATCCCGCGACCGAGACGGTCGCGGCGCGCTTGGCGTGATGCGCCGGTTTTGCGGCGGCGGGCGCGGCAAGCGTCGAGGTCGCGACCGCCGCCGCGGTGACCGCCGCGGCCGCGCCGGACGCGACACCGCCGACCGAGAAGAGTCCTGACAGCCCGCTCAACCACGCGAGCGGACCCATCACCAGGCGAATCTTGTCGAGCGAGACCGCGAGGAAGGCGCGGACCACGCGCGGATCGAACTGCGTTCCCGCGTTGTTCGCGAGCTCAACTCGCGCCTGCGCCGCGGGGTACGGCTTCTTGTAGGAGCGCGCCGCGGTCATCACGTCGAACGCGTCGGCGACCGCGACGATGCGACCCGCGAGCGAGATGTCATCGCCGCTCAGCCCGTTCGGGTATCCGTCGCCGTCGTAGCGCTCGTGGTGTTCCGTCGCGGCTCGCGCCCACTCACCGAGCCAGCCGCGCAGCGGTTCCAACCAACGGTCGCTCGCCCCGGGATGGCGGCGGATGATCTGCCACTCGTCGGCGGTAAGCCGCTCGGTCTTGTTCAGGATCGCGGCCGGAACCTCGAGCTTGCCGACGTCGTGCAACAGCGCCGCCCAGTGCAGCTTGCTCCTGCTCTCCGCGTCGAGCCCGAGCTCTTCGCCGATGAGATCGGCGTACGCGCGGACGCGTTCCGAGTGCCCCCGCGTCAGCCGGTCGTGCTTTCCGACCGCGGTCACGAGCCGCACGACGAGCGTCGCCGCGTGCTCGCTCGTCGAGAACTCCGCCTCAGTCGTCGAGCGCGCGAGCGCGCGTTCGAGCGCCTTGCCCGAACCCGTGCGCAGCGCGAGCGAGAACCGGGAGGGCGCCTGGTCCGGGAACACGAGGGAGAGCCGGAGCATCGCCGCGAGGGGAAGCAGCCGGCGCGACCAGCGGTCGATCGTCCACAGCGTCGCGGTCGCGAGCAGCACGAGGCTCGACAACCACGCGACGATGCCGGCGAACGTGTCGGGACGGCGGAAGACGTGGGCCGCGACCTGCACGACGATCACCGACGCCGCGACCGGGATCACGAACGAGAGCGCGGCGATGGTGAAGCTCACCGCGGGCCGCGGGCGCCACGACCGCTCCTTCAGGTCGTAGAGCTGCGACCGCGCGGAACCGCCGGTCGCCGATACGGCCGCGCCGCCGGTCGTGGCATCCATCACAGTCACCGCAGATCCCCTCGATCTCGAACTTCAACTGTCGGGAATCGCGCGATGCGGCTGAAGCGCCCGGGCTGTGACGTCGGGCACGAATCGCACCCGCTCTCGCGTCGCGCCTACGGCGGGGTGACGACGAGATGAACAGTTGGCATCGCAGCGGGGCCGACCGGAGGGACGGCCAGCAGACTCACCCGCATGCCTGAGATCAATATGTTCCGCAGCTCGCACGACGCCGAGGTCGTGCCCGCCGGCTTCGTCTTGTTCGAGGAGGGCGACACCGGCGAGATCATGTTCGCCATCGCCGACGGCCACGTCGAATTGACGCACCGGGGGGCGGTGATCGAGAAGATCGGCCCGGGCGGCATCGTCGGAGAGATGGCGCTCATCGACGATTCGCCAAGAAGCGCGACCGCGGCGGCCGCGACCGAGACCCGCCTCGTGCGCGTTGACCGCGAGCACTTCATGTATCTCGTGCAGGAGCACCCGACGTTCGCGTTGCAGGTGATGAGCGTGATGGCCGAGCGTCTGCGCAAAGCCAACCACTGAGCCGATCGACGCAGACCCACAAGAGGCGCCGCGGCGGTGGAAGTGCAACGCTTGCGTCCGCGCGCCTGACCCGCACCGATCCGGGCCTGGACGCGACTCGGGTGGCCCACTCCTTGCGGAGCGAGCCACCCGAACCTGACGTTGGTATGGCTTAGAAGTTGAAGGCGATACCTGCTGCCGGGCTACCGAGCAGAGACGTTCCGTCGCCCGAGTACACGTTCGCAATCGGCGCGCCACCGCCACCGCAGGGCGAGCTGATCTGAGCAACGTCGAAGTAGTACGCGTTCTTCGGAATGCCGTTCGGGTCGTCCTTGCCGGCCTTGATGACCGGGTCGAAGAACACCGAACCAGAGATCGTCGCACCGACGCCGTCACCCTTGGTCACGACCCCGGTGAGATCGATGACATCGGGTGCGCTCGGGTCGAAGCCCAACACCCGGACATAGCTCTGGTTCTTGGTCTGCCCACCGACGTAGCTCAACTTGAACTTGCCGTTCAGCGGGTACTGGGTCGGGTCGAGGCTCGTCTGATCGCATGTCGCGACACCCGAGAGCTTCGCACCCGCGACCACCGACGTGAGCGGCGTGCCGAGGATGTTGCAGGAACCGCCACCCGATGTCGTGATCGGAGGCTGGCTCAGCAGGCCGGCCCCGTACACCGAGAGCCCGGCCTTGGCCGTCTTCAAGGTGGCGGTAACCGGTTGCACCGTCGAAGACAGTGCCGGGTCGATCTTGCCGAGCATCTGTAGCCCCGAACACGCGCCAATCGGCGTCGGTCCGCCACCTCCACCAGTCGTCGTGGTCGTGGTGGGAGCGATGGTCGTCGTCGTCGTGGTCGGCGCGGTCGTGGTCGTCGTCGACGTGGTGGACGTGGTCGTGGACGTCGTGGTGGTCGACGTCGTCGTCGTGGTCGACGTCGTCGTGGACGTCGTGGTGGTCGACGTCGACGTGGTCGTCGTGCTGCTCGTCGTCGTCGTGGGGGTCTCGACCGGAATGGTCAGGATCGTGTCCGACGGCACGTTGCAGGTCACGTCCGCAGAGAGAATGCCGCCGTTCAGGGAGACGTGCGTCGTGAGCGAGATCATCTGCATGGTGATGGAGCCGGACGCCGGTGCCGTCGCGTCGATCGAGATCGTCGGAGTGGTCAACGCCAGGTTGAAGGGATCACCGGCGTTGCCGCCCGGGATCGGACCCGGACTGCCGAACGTCATCTGGTTTGCGGCGGGGTTGCTCACGGTCTCGGCGGTGGTCAGCGGGTTGGCCTGCGCCTGCCACTGCGTCGGGCTCGTCGCCGGCGGGTGGTTCAGGTTCGCGGCGACCAGCGACTTGTAGAGCACGCCACCCGAATTCGTGTACGCGCCGTTGCCGTACGAGACGGCCGACTGCCACGTCTGGATCTCGCTCTCAGGTACCTCGACCCACTGAGCCGGGCTCGTCGCCGGCGGGTGGTTCAGGTTCGCGGCCACGAGCGAGCGGAAGTAGTGGTAGTCGGGCGGGGCCGGGGACACCGCTTCGTTGATGTAGACGTACGCGCCGAGTGCGAACGAGCTCAGGCTCGACCACGCGGACGCGGTGTCGCTCGACGGAACGTAGGTGCCGTTGCCCGGGTTCACGATGTTCCCGGCGAAGTTCGCACCGTTCAGCTGCACCGTCTGGAAAATGTTCGAGTACGACGTGACCGTGAGGCCGTTCGATCGCGTGGGAAGCAACGCGGTGCCGCCCGGGAACGTCAGCGTGAAGTTCGAGTTCGGTGCGACCGTGTCGGGCGCAATGACCTCGATCGTCACGTCCTGTGTCTGCGTGAGCGGGTTGCCCGCGACGACCGCGGTGCAAACCACACCCGGAAACACGTGTGTGACGTCCTGGGCGTGAGAGCTGGTTGCAGTGGATGCGACCAACAAGCCGGTGACAACCGGCACCCCCAGCAGAGCTACCCACCTGCGACTCAACCTCACGGCTGCCCTCCGATCGCGTACGGAACTCTCCGCGCCCGGGGCAGCGAGCGTGCTCGCGCACGAAGGATTTCGTGCACGTTGGGCGCGTTGCCCCGCATCCGGAAGCTTTCCTACCAGGGAATGCCAAGAATTGCCACCCTTCTGTCACGTACAAGCATCAAAAAATTCTCGAAGTGGATCCCGGGTCCTCGAATCGCCGCGGACCCGCGCCGGTACTGGGACGCGGTACCCGTTCGGGTTCGTCCGGCGCCGTCGGCACCTCCCCGATAGCGTCCCGAAACCGTGAGCCGGGGACTTCCCACTGTCCGCCAGGGCGCGCCACGGCCCGTCGCTCCCGGTCCGGCGTGCATCGACGGCCTGACCGTGCTCGGGGCGAACAACAACCTCGACGTGTGTGATCACGGCGGACGGCGCTATCTCGCGTGGCGGACCGCCCCGAACCACTTCGCGAGCCCCCTCGCCCGGCTGAACGTCGTCTCGAGCGGCGACGGCGGGAGAACCTGGGAGTACGAGACCGAGGTCGCGCTCGAACGGGATGTGCGCGAGCCCCGTTTGTTGTCGTGGGACGGCCGGCTGTTCCTCTACTTCTTCACGCTCGGCACCACGTGGTATCGCTTCGAGCCCGACCGGGTGCACGTCGTCGAGCGCGGCGACGGCGGGTGGACCGATCCCGAACCGATCTCCGAGCGCGGCGTCGTGGAATGGCGGCCGCGTCTGCTCGGCGGCATCCCGGTGATGAGCGTGTATCTCGGCGCCGACACGACCTACTCCACACATCCCGAGCCGACGAGCGTCGAGTTGTGGACCACCGAAGACGGCCGGCATTGGATGCCGCTCGATCCCGACCATCCCGTCGCACACGTCGGAGGGACCGAGACGGACATCGTCGAAGCGCCGGGCGGCGGCTGGGTCGCGGTCACGCGCATGGAGGGTCCGCACGGCTGGGGCTCGGACGTCTGTCGCGCGGACGCGCCGGGACCGAGCGGATGGTGGACGCGTCGGTACCCCAACAAGCTCGATTCGCCGTTCATGTTCCGCGCCGGAGACGACGTACTGCTCGTCGCGCGGCGACAGGTCGCGTTCGGCGGGCGGTACGACCTCGGCTGGTCGTGGCCGGAGCCGTCGCGACGCACGAGGTTGTACCAGCTCATGTATTGGTCGACGCCGAAGCGCACCGCGCTCTGGCACGTCGACCCGGACACGCTCGAACTCACTCGTCTCGCCGACCTTCCCGGCCGCGGCGACTGCTGCTTCCCCGCGGTCGTCCCCGAAGGCGGCGACCGTTTCACGATCTACGACTACAGCTCACCGCTCGATCGACCCAATCGTCCGTGGTTCTTCGGCCAGCGCGGCCGGACCGCGATCTATGAAATCCCGGTGCAGGTGGTGCCCGACGAGGTGGCGCGCGGCGTGTATCCGATGGGCGACGGGCCCTCGATCATGTAGCGCCAGAACCGCCGCGGTTCGCCGACCGGGAAGTCGCCGCTGGCCTTGTGCTGGACCGACACGTTGTCCCACACGACCACGTCGTGCGCGTGCCACGCGTGCGCGTAGCGCGGCGCATTCGTCTCCGCGTGATCCTGCAGCGACTGCAGCAACTTTCGGCCTTCCTCTTCGGGCATTCCCGCGACGTGGGTCGCGCGGTCGAGATCGATGTACAGCGAAGGCCCACCGGTGACGGGATGGGCCCGCACGATCGGATGCGTGACGTCGACGAGCGCCTCGAAGGGTCCCTCCGCCGAGACACGCGGCGGGAACGCGTTGCGGTTGTTGTAGCTGTACGCGGCCTGGAGACCTGCGAGCCGCTGCTGCAACTCCGTGTCCAACGACGCGAACGCAGCGCGCATGTCGAGGAACCGCGTGGCGCCGCCGGGCCCCGAGGGCAACTCGCGGGCGTGAAGCACGGTCGCCTGCGCCGGGTTCTCGGTGTACGTGTCGTCGGTGTGGAACGTCTCGAAGAGCCCAGGACGCTGCGCGTCGAGCCCGCCGAAGTTCACGTCCCCGAGTTGCGCGCGCAGTTCGTCGGTGAGCACGAACCCGGCGTCGATGATCTGGCGGTCCTCGCTGTAGCGCAGCGTCCCGCCGTCGCGCGTGCGACCGACGGGATCCTTGATCGGTCCGACCATCTCCGCGATCGCGCGGGCTTCGGCGTCGTCGAGGGCGTTCGGGAAGCGAATGCACACGACCGCGTGCTCCGCCAGCGCGTCGCGCAAGGCGCGCCGCGCCGCGTGATCGTCCGCGTCCGCAGGCCGCAGTCCGTCGATCTCCGCCGCACCGAACGATCCCGCGATCTTGCGTATCTCCACGGCGCCATCGAACCACGCCCGCGCCGCTCGCCGCTACGACGCGACGGCAACGACCGCGAGCGTCTCCCGCCGTCCGTCACGATTGCGTTCCACCCGCACGGCGTCGAAGCCCGCTTCCGTCGCCCACGCCGCAAAAGTCTCGGCTCGGGCGTCGGTCCAGCCGTGCGATCCGTGCGCGCCGCGCCCCGTGCCGCCGGGGAGAATCCGGCGCTCGATCGCGACCAGTCGCCCGCCGTCGACGAGGACGCGGCGCGCTTCGCCGAGCCCGCTGTCGACGTCGCGCCAGTGGTGCACGGTCGCGATCGACCACACCACCGCGGCCGTCGCGTCGGCGACCGGCACATCCTCGGCGGTGCCGTCCAGGTACCGCACCTTCAGGGAGGACGGAGTCAGTAGACGAGCGGCGCGGCGCATGACCTGCGCCGGATCGACGCCGATCACGGTCGCGCCCAACCGTGCGGCGTAACGGGCCGCAGTCCCGGGTCCGCAGCCGAGGTCGACGACGGTGTCGCCCGATTTCAACTCGCCGAGGCGAACCGCCAGCCGCGCGTCGTCGCTGCGACCCACCGCCATGCTCGCCGCAGCGACGAGTCCGCTGATCCCGGTGAAGCCCGCGTAAGCGGCGTGATGGTTCGGAACGGATTCGTCTTCGGTCGAGTGCGGTTCCATACGGCAACCTTGACAGTTGAACTCGAGTTCAAGTCAAGTGGATTCGTGCCCCAGTCTCTTCTCACGATCGGAGAGGTCGCCGAACGCGCCCGCGTCAGCACGTCGGCGATCCGCTTCTACGAGCGCCGCGGTCTCCTTGCCGCCGACGCGCGTGAATCCGGCCGGCGCCGATACCGCGAGTCGACGCTCCGACGGCTCGTCTTCATCGGGATGCTCCAGGACGCGGGGCTCGCACTTGATGACATCGCCGGCATCCTCGACGCGCCCGACGTGCGGTCGTGGAAGACGATCGCGCGTCGGCGGCTCGCGGTGCTCGACGAGGAGATCGCGCAGCTGGCACAGGCGCGTGAGTATCTGGCCGGCGCGCTGCTCTGCCGCTACGACCATCCGGCGACGGAGTGCAAGGTCATGGGCGCCGAGATCGATCGTCGTCTCTCGCTCTCGTCGGTCAGCGACCGATGAGGTGTTCCCGCTCACGTGCGACGAACCGCGCCCGCAGCCCGGCGACGTCGTCCTGATCGAGACGGCGGAACTCGGTGGCACGGCCCGCGCGCCACCACACCGCGTCCTCGCACTCCCAGTGCTCGTGACGAAGCACGCGTTTCAACACCTTCTGCGTCGCGGTCGACGGCAGCCCGTCGGTGACGCGCACGAAGCGCGGCGTCCACTTCGGCGAGAAGTCGGCCTGCGCGTCGAGAAACGCCGCGAAGTCGTCGGGATCGAAGCCGCGGCCGGGCCGCAGGTGCAGCGCGACCATCACCTCGTCGCCGACCTCGGGAGACGGCACTGCGTACACGGCGGCGAGAACGACGTCGGGATGGCGGGCGAGGACCAGCTCGACCGGCGCGGCCGCGAGGTTCTCGCCGTCGACCCGGAGCCAGTCGCCGGTCCGGCCCGCGAAGTAGAAGAACCCCGCCTCGTCGCGGTAGCCGAGGTCGCCGGTCCAGTACATGCCGTCCCGCAGCCGCTCGGCATCCGCTTCGGGGTTGTTGTAGTAACCCTCGAAGCCGCCGCCGCCGTCGGGGTTGACGATCTCGCCTATTGCCGATGCCGCGTTCACGAGCCGACCGGTTTCGTCGAATACACCCGGCTCGCACTCCTTGCCGGTATCGGGGTCGAGGATCAGGGCGCGAATCGGCGCGACCGGAAGCCCGAGGGACCCCTTCGGCGTGTCGGGCGTGCGACCCATGTTCAAGCCGCCTTCGGTCGACCCGTACCCGTCCGCGACGATGCAGCCGAACCGCGACGCGAAACGTTCGATGTCGAGCGGCGCCGCCTCGTTTCCGAAGGCGACGCGCAGCGGGTTGTCGGCATCGTTCGGATGCTCCGGCGTCGCGAGGATGTAGCTGAGCGGCTTGCCGACGTAGTTGAAGAACGTGACGCCGTAGCGACGGAGATCGGGCAGGAAGTTCGTTGCCGAGAACCGGCGGCGCAGCACGACCGACGCGCCCGACGCGAGCACGTTTGCGAACCCGGCGACAGCCGCGTTCGAGTGGAAGAGCGGCATCACCGAGTAACACACGTCGTCCGGCTTCAACGCGAACATCTCGGCGAGCTTGGCCCCGTAGGCCGAGAGGCGGGCATGGCCCATGCGCACCGCCTTCGGGGCGCCCGTCGTGCCTGACGTGAAGATCAACATGAACGTGTCGCTGGGCGAGACCGTGTTCTCGGGAAGCCCGGCGCCCGAGAACGGGGCCAGCGCGTCCTGCCACGCGGGATCGTCGACGACGTGCACCGTCGGCGCACCCTCGGCGCCGGACCCGATCGCGGACTCGAAGAGATCGAGGTGCGCGGTCTCGGTGAGGACGAATGTGCAGTCGGTGTGCGCGATGTCGCGGGCGAGATCGGCGCCGCGGCGGGTGGGGTTGATGCCGACGACCGTCGCGCCGGCCAGGGCCGCGCCGCAGAGCGCGAACCAGAACTCGGGAACGTTGTCGAGCAGAACGCCGACGTGGAACGGCGCGTCGACGGGTGCGTTCGCGCGGAAGAATGCAGCGCGCTGCGCTGCCTGCTCCACGACTTCCGCCCACTTCCACGCATCGTCCTCGAACCGCATTCCGAGGCGAGGATCGTGCGCTCGGCCACGAACGAGGTCGGCGATGGTCACGCCGTCATCCTGCCAGGCCCGCTCATTCAGACGGCTTCCGCCCCACGACGGTAAAGGCAGGTGGGCCGCGCATCTCTACGCCGGCTCCTCAGGCGCCGATCGAAGTGCACGTCGCGACGGCCGCGTAGCCCGGCGAGGTCGCGCCGCCGCAAAGCCACAGCCGGCCGCCGAAACGGGCGAACGCGGTCCCGTGCCGCGCGAGGAGCATCGGCTGGTTCTGCCATTGGCCGGCGCGCAGGGTCTGAACGGACTTCACGAGGCTCGTCTCCTGCGCCGACTCGCCGCCGGCGACAACCGTCGCGCCCGCGAGCAGCGTGGCCGCCGCGCCCGAGGTGGCGGTCGGCAGCGGCGAACGCTCGGTCCACTTTCCCGTCGCGGTGTCGAAGCAATCGACCCTCGCGCTCGTGACCGGCGTCCGTCCGCCCGCGACACAGATCGCACCGTGGTCGACGTAGCCGGCGAGATGGTCGCGGGCGCCGTTCATGGCCGGGAGGTCGGTCCACGTGTTCGACCGCGGATCGTACGACTCGGGCACGCCGACCTCGGTCGAACCGTCCCGTCCTCCGATCGCGTAGAGATGCCCGCGCAGGGCGACCAGCGCGAGCGCTCCCCGCGCCCGGTGTAAGGGCGCGATCTCGGACCACGTCGAGGTGTGCGCCTTCAGCACGAACCCGCGGTCACTCGTGCCGTTCGGCGTGAATCCGCCGACGACGTAGACCCGGCCGCCGAGCGACGCGGCTCCGGGATGGTTGAGCGCGATGGGGAGCGGCGGTCCGCTGCGCCACTGCTTGCCGTCGAAGACGAAGACGTCGTTCGTGCTGTTCCGTGCGGTGTCGTAGCCGGCGACGACGTACAGCTGGCCACCGGCGACCGTCGCCGCACCCTCCTGGAGGGCATCGGGAAGGCTCGGCTCGTACCGTTGTTCGAACTGCGGTGCCACCGTCGTGCGGCGCCGCGGCGCGGTGGTGCTCGAACTCGACGACGCCGTCGTCTTTTGCGCCTTCGACGACCGGTGGCTGCCGCTGCTGCTGCAACTGCTGAGCGCCAACGTCAGGACACCGACAACGAGCAACGCGTCGTTCGTCGTTCGGCCGGATCGTGTGCGCGGCATTCGGCGACGGTATCGGCAAAGGCTCCGGATGCGCGGTCGCTATCTCGCTGCACTTCCGGGGTAGGAGACGTCTGCACCACCGGTTGACCTCGCGTTGACTGCGCGCTGCGCCGGTTCTCAGCGCGGGTCTATAGGTTTTGCGATCACACGCGATCGATCCGGAGGCGGTACGACCCTCATGCGGTTGACGGCCCGACAGGCGGGGCGGCAGCGGACGTTCTGCCCGTTGATCGCGTTCGCCCTCGGCGTGCTCTTGTCGGCGTCGATGCTCGCGGGCTGCAGTCGCAGCAATCGAGCCGCGCAGTCTCCACCCGCACCGCCGACGACCACCGCCGGTCGCAAGGTCACGCCGACGCCGACGCGCGCCCGACGACGCGTACGCAGCGATCCCGTCGACATATACGCGAGCACGCGGGTGATGAGCCGGGTCGCCGCGCGCGCGCGGTCACTCATCTACGTCCCGGAGAGCTCGTCGTCGTACGTGGACGTCATCGATCCCACGACGTACAGAGTGATCGATCGCTATCTCACCGGCGCCCATCCGCAGCACGTGGTGCCCGCTTGGGACCTCCGCACGCTGTACGCCACGAACAACACCGGCAACTCGCTCACGCCGATCAACCCGGACACCGGCGGGATCGCGGGCCCGAACATCCCCGTCGCCGATCCCTACAACCTGTATTTCACGCCCGACGGCCGGAGCGCGATCGTGGTCGCAGAGCGACTCGCCCGACTCGATTTCCGCAACCCGCACACTTTCGCGCTGCAATCGTCGCTGCGCGTCGCGTGCGCAGGCATCGATCACATCGACTTCAGCGGCGACGGGCGCTACCTGATCGCCACGTGCGAGTACGCGGGTCGGCTCGTCAAGGTCGACGTCGTCCACCGGCGCGTCATCGCATACCTCGATCTGCCCGGGTCGAGCCCGCAGGACATCAAGCTCGAACCCGCGGGTCGCATCTTCTACGTGGCGGACATGCGCCGCGGTGGCGTGTACGAGATCGACGGCGCCCGGATGCGGGTGGTCGGCTTCATCGCGACCGCCTTCGACGCGCACGGGCTCTATCCGAGTCGCGACGGCCGCTACCTCTACGTTTCCAACCGGCGTTCGGGGTCGATCAGCGTCATCTCCTTCGCAACCCGTCGGGTGGTCGCGACGTGGCGGCTGCCGGGGATGACACCCGACATGGGCAACGTCTCGGTCGACGGCAAGGTGCTGTGGCTGGGCGGACGGATGAGCAACGCGGTGTACGCGATCTCGACGAAGGACGGCCACCTGATCGCGTCGATACCCATACCCAACGCGCCGCACGGCCTCTGCGTATGGCCGCAGCCCGGGCACTACTCCATCGGGCACACCGGGATCATGCGTTGACGCACCGTCCATGTTGACGTTCGCGCTTGCGCTCGCATAGGCCGTCGGACATGGCGAAGATCGTGCTCGTCCATGGCGCGTTCAACGAACTGTGGGGACCGAACGAGCTCAAGTCCCGATGGATGCCGGCCCTACGCGACGGCCTCTGGCATCACGGTGTCGAGGTGGGAGAAGACGACATCGCGGTGTGCTTCTACGGCGACCTGTTCCGGCGCCGCCCCGGCACCGAGGCCGAAGAACGCCTCGTACAGTCGCGCGCCGGGATCGCCGACGCGTTGGAGGGTCTCGTCGGCGAGGACGCACTGCAAGCGCTGCAACAGGCTGCCGGCCAAGCCGTCTTCGAACGGACCGTCGACATGGTCACGATCATGACGACGGACCCGAACCTCCGCGGCGAGTTGCGGGCGCGCATCGAGGCGGTGGTCGACGACGGGACGCGCGTGCTCGTCGCGCACTCGTTCGGCACGGTGCTGTCGTACATGGCGCTCTGCAACCATCCGCAGTGGAACATCGACACGTTCGTCACGTTGGGTTCGCCGCTTGCGAACCCGATGATCTTCGGCATGCTCGATCCGGCTCCGGTCGGCGACCGGGCTCAATGGCCCGGTTCGGTCCGGCGATGGGTCAACGTGCGCGCGGTCGGCGACAAGGCGGCCGAGATGCCTCTCGGCCCGCGCTTCGGTCCCGACGTCGACGACGTTCTCGTCGACAACGGGCATCGCGCCCACGCGCCCGAGCCCTACTTGAACGCGTACGAGACGGGAAGGGCGATCGCAGCCGCGCTCCGCGACTGAACCGTCGACTTCACTCGTCGTACGGACCGGTACGCAGCTCCGACCGCATCGTCAGGTCGATGGTCTCGTCGTCGTAGAAGTCGTCGCTCGCAAGGAGATCGTCCTCGTCCGGGTCGTCGAGCTCGTCGAGATAGGCCCGGGTGCGCGCCGACGGCCGCCGCTCCGGTGGCGTCAACGCTTCGAGGAAGGCTTCGTCGCCGAGCACGCTCGTGAAGCTCTCCAACTGTTCGCGCACGCTCGACACGAGCGCGTCGCGGAGTCGGTCGTCGCGCGCTCGTTCGGCTTCGAGGAGGTCGTTCAACGCGGTCGCGAGGCGTTTCCGATTGCGCCTGCTCTCGAGCTCGACGTCACGACGGGTCGCGAGCGCGAGGAAGTTCAGACGCTCACGCGCGTCGTCGACGATCGCCTTCGGGAGTGCCTCCAGCCGGGACCGGAACTGGGCGAGACCGTCCTGAGCGCCGGCGGACGCTCCGGTGCCGAGCTCGCGACCGCGGTCGACGAGGTCGGCAAGAGCCCGAACGACCTCCGCGTGGCGAGCGCGCGCGGCTTCGATGGATGCCGCGATCTGTTGTCTCCAATCGGAAGACTGCAGCACGGCCCGCCCCTTCGACGGTTTATCGGTACAAATCGTACGACGACTCGCGGCGCCGGGAGTGCATCCTCGCCTGCGCCGATGCGCCGCTCGGCGACGGCGTACCCGGCCTTTCGGGGTCGCGCGGACGACGACTATCGTTTCTCGGATGCCGTCGTTGAAAGGGACCGTCAGCCGGGTCGTGCTGCCGTTCACCCGCGGCGGCGGGTCGAAGCAGATCCGCAAGAAGGGCCACCGCAACTACGTCGGCGGGAGCTGGGAGGAGTTCGGCCAGCTGCAGTTCGACTTCATGGTCGGGCAGGGCCTCGAGCCGAACCACGTCTTCGTCGACGTCGCGTGCGGGTCGCTACGAGCGGGCGTGCACTTCATCCCCTACCTCGAGCCCGGTAACTACCTCGGCATCGATCGCCAGCCGCTGCTCATCGAACGCGGGGTGGAGATGGAACTGGGCCCCGAGCTGGCCGAGCAGAAGCGGCCGGAGTTCGTCATCTCGAGCGACTTCGAGTTCGACAAGTTCTCGAAACAGCCCGACTTCGGGATCGCCAACTCGCTGTTCACGCACCTCGAACCGAAACACATCGAGCAGTGTCTGCGGAACCTGCGCGCGGTGGGCGGGTGCCGGTTCTTCGTGTCGTTCAAGGAAGTGACGAAACCTCGGCGCAACCCGCTGCGCTCGGCCGATTACCGGGGCTTTTGGTACACCCAGAAGCAGATGGCCGAGATGGGCGAGCGCACCGGTTGGAGCGCGCACTACGTCGGCGACTGGGGCCACCGGCGCGGCCTGATGATGATGGAGTACCGCCCGGCCTGACGGTTCGCGGGCCGACTCAAGCCGAGGGCTCGCGCACCTTGTGCATGAGGTCGCGCACCTCGGTCATCGCCGCGCTGACCTTCTCGGGCTGCGCCGCGACTTGGTCGGCAAGGTCCCCGACGCCGCAATGGCGCAACATGTCGGGCAGGCGGCTGTCGACACAGGCGAGCGAGAACTCGACGGGATCGCCGACGGCAAGTTCGTCGATGCGCACGACCGTGTTCGCGCCCGCGTCTTGTTCGATGTAGTGGTAGTGCGGTTCGTTCTCGAAGCAGTCGAAGCGAAGGTGCTCCAGGCCGTCGGCGGTGCCGCAGACGTGAAGCGTCGCTCCGAAGTCGTCGAACGAGATGTCGGTGGCGACGCTGCCGGCGTAAGTGTCGCGGATGATCTCGTTCGTCAGCCGCCGCGATTCGACGACCAGTTGCACCGCGCCGGCGTCGACCGAGATGCAGTGCTCCGGCACCATCGGGATCGGGAGTTGCGTGAACCGGATGCCGCGCCGGTACGGGGATTTCTGACGGTCGATCGCCATTCCGCGACTCCTTTGCGGGTGTGCGGTCTGCGCCCGCGAGTACGTACGCAGCGTACGTTCGATTGTACCGGTCGGTCCAAATAGGATCGCGCAGTGGACTTCTCCCTGCGCGATCCCGAACGCGAACTCGTGAACCTGTGTCGCGACTTCGCACAAAAGGAGATCGCGGTGCGAGCGCCGCGCGCCTGGGACGAGGCGCGCTGCCCGACCGACTTGTTGCGCGAGATGGGAACGCTCGGTCTCCTCGGCATGCTCGTTCCGCAGGAGTGGGGCGGGATCGGCATGTCGACGGTCGGTTTCGTGGCCGCGATGGAACAACTCGGCGTCTGCGATCAATCGGTCGCCGCCGCATGGCAGGCGCACGTCACGATCGGTTCGCTGCCACTGTTGCTGTTCGGCACCGACGCCCAACGCGAACGATGGCTGCGGCCGTTGGCCGAAGGACGCGCGCTCGGCGCATTCGGTCTGACCGAACCCGACGCGGGATCGGACGCCCGGGGCATCACGACGCGCGCGGTGCGGCGCGACGGCGGCTGGGTGATCAACGGTCGCAAGGCGTTCATCTCCAACGCCGGCACCGACATGTCGTTCGGCGTCACGCTCCTCGCGCGAACCGAGGCGAGCGGCGACGGGGACGCGACGTACGCGAGCTTCGTGGTCGAAAAGGACACACCCGGCTTCACCATGGGACCGAAGCTCCGTGGCATCGGCTGGCGCGGCCTCGACACGCGCGAGCTCTTCTTCGACGACGTCTGGGTCGCCGACGATCACCTCCTCGGTGATCCCGCGATGGGCCTCAGTCAATTCCTGCGGACGCTCGAAGTGGGCCGGATCTCCATTGCTGCGCTGTCACTCAGCCTCACGCAAGCGGTGCTCGACCTGGCGACCGACTACGCCAGGAACCGCGTGCAGTTCGGACAACCGATCTCCAAGTTCCAGGCGGTGCAGTTCAAGCTCGCCGACATCGCCACCGAGCTGGAAGCCGCGCGCTGGCTCACGTATCGCGCCGCGTCGTTGCGTGACGCGGGGGAACCGTTCCAGAAGGAAGCGGCGATGGCGAAGCTGAAAGCGAGCCGCCTCGCCACATACGCGGCGTCGGAGGCGGTACAGATCCACGGCGGCCTGGGCTACATGCTCGACACGCCCGTCGCGCGCTTCTACTGCGACGCGAAGGTGCTCGAGATCGGCGAGGGCACCAACGAGATCCAGCACGTCGTGATCGCGCGCGCCCTCGGCTGTTGACCCGGTCGGTTCGGTCAGACGCGCGCCAGGCGGCGGATCGCGTCGGCGATGTCGTCGCGGTCGGGAAGCCACGCCCGTTCGAGCTCCGGTGCGTACGGCGGTGGCGTCGCCGCCGCGCCGACGCGCTCGATCGGCGCGTCGAGATCCCAGAACGCGTCGCGAGCGACGGTCGCCGCGATCTCCGCCCCGATCCCGAACGGCACAACGGCTTCGTGCGCGATCAGGAGCCGGCTCGTCTTGTGCACCGATTCGAGGATCGGTGCCATGTCGAGCGGCGCGACCGTCCGGAGGTCGATCACTTCGACGGAGATGCCGTCGGCGACGACCGCATCCGCCGCCGCGACCGCCTCGTGCACCATGCGCGACACGGACACGACCGTGATGTCATCCCCCGGCTGCACGACCGACGATATGCCGATCGGCACGACATGGTCCGGCGCCGGCTGCGGTCCCTTCATGCCGTAGAGCAAGCGGTTTTCGATGAACACCACCGGATTCGGGTCCTGGATCGACGCGCGGAGCAGGCCGTACGTGTCGGCGGGCGTCGACGGCATCACCACCGTCAGGCCGGGTATGTGCGCGAGCAGCGCCTCGAGACTCTGCGAGTGCTGGCTGCCCGACGAACGCCCCGCGCCGAATTGCGTCCGGACGGTGAGCGCCATCGGCGCGCCGCCGCCGGTCATGAACGGCAGCTTGGCCGCCTGGTTGAGCAACTGGTCGAGGCAGACCCCGAGGAAGTCGAGGTACATCACTTCGACGACGGGTCGCATGCCCGCCATCGCGGCGCCGACGCCGAGGCCGACGATCGCGTTCTCGGAGATCGGCGTGTCGCGGACGCGGTCACCGAAACGATCGCGCAGCCCGCGTGTGAGCCCGAAGACGTTGCCACCCGCGCCGACGTCGATCCCGGCCACGAACACCCGCTCGTCGCTTGCGAGCTCGGCTTCGAGCGCGTTGCGGATCGCGTCCATCGTGCGGAACGGCTCCGCGTCGGCCGCGGGTGGGGGCGGTTCCGGGCGCTCGTCGCGCGGGCGAACCACGAAATCGGTCAGCGTTGCAATCGCCGGCTGCTTTCCGCGGCGAGCGCTCCGGAGCGCGTCGTCGAGCTCGCGCTCCACCGCGGCGCGCGCGGACGCGATCGTGTCGGCGTCGACGCCGGCCGCGCCGAACCGACGCTCGTGTACGAGCAGCGGATCCTTCGCCTCCCACTCGCGCACTTCCTCCGCCGACCGGTAGCGCTCCGGATCGCCTTCGTAATGCCCGTGCCACCGGTACGTCGTCGCCTCGACGATCGCCGGGCCACTTCCCGTGCGCACCGCGGCGACGACGTCGCGCATCGCGAGCGCGGTCGCGACGACGTCGTTACCGTCCACCGCGACGTAGTCGACGCCGTAACCGGCCGCGCGGCGTTCGAGCGACGCGCCGTGCTGTTCGGACGCCGGTGTGAACTCCGCGTAGCCGTTGTTCTCACAGAAGAAGATCACCGGGAGCGACCACACCGCGGCGAGGTTGACGGCTTCGTGGAAGGCGCCCTGCGCGACCGCGCCGTCGCCGAAGAACGCGACCGCGACGATCCCGTCGCGCCGGAGTTGCGACGCCGTTGCCGCGCCGACCGCGATCGGTAGACCGGCGGCGACGATCCCGTTCGCGCCGAAGATCCCGAGGCTCGGATCGGCGATGTGCATTGACCCGCCACGACCGCGGTTCGTGCCCTCGTCCTTCGCCATCAACTCCGCGAACATGCCGTTCGGATCGAGGCCCTTCGCAAGACAGTGCCCGTGCCCGCGGTGTGTGCTCGTGATGACGTCGGCCGGTCCGAGCGACCAGCACGCGCCGACCGCGGACGCTTCCTGCCCGATCGACAAGTGCACGAATCCCGGCACTTCGCCATCGCGGTACAGCGCGGCGACGCGGGTCTCGAACCCGCGGATCGTGAGCATGCGCCGGTACATCTCGAGCAGATCGTCGGCGTCGAACCCGTCTGCTGCTCTCGCCCGGCGACGCTCGCTCACGAGCCGTGTATTGTACTGGTCGGTACAAACCGGGGAAGACGAGATGGCGACACCGATCGAGATCCCGGGCTCCTTCCCCGATGCCGGAGCCGTGGCGGGCAAGCGGGTCGTGGTCACGGGCGCCGGCCGCGGGCTCGGCCGTCTGCTCGCCCACGCGTTCTCGCACTCGGGAGCACATGTCGCGGTGATCGCGCGCACCGAGAAGGACCTGAAGGAGCTCGCCGACGAGTTGCCGGGGCCCGTGCTCGTCATCGCCGGAGACGTCACCGACGAGGCGTTCAACGACGGGGCGGCCGACGCCGTCGTCGATGCCTGGGACGGGATCGACGTGTGGATCTGCAACGCCGGCATCTCGCCGATCGTCGCCGGACCGCTCGACACCGATCCGTCGGTCTGGCGTCAGGTTCTCGAGGTGAACCTGACGGGCGCGTTCCTCGGCGCGCGCGCCGCCGCGCGCGTGATGCGGTCCGGCGGTCGCGTCATCTTCACCGGTTCGGTGCTCGGCGAGCGCCCGCGAGCAGGTCTGGCCGCGTACAGCGCGTCGAAGGCGGGGCTGATCGGGATGGCGAAGGCCCTCGCGCTCGATCTCGCACCCGCGGGCATCACGGTGAACGTCGTCGCGCCGGGTTGGTTCGACTCTCCCCTCGTCGAGCATTGGAAGAACGACCCGCAGCTCGCCGGCGCGGTTCTCGCACACACCGCGCAGAGACGGTGGGGCGCACCGGCCGACCTCGTCGGCGCGTACACATTCCTCGCGTCCGACGCGTCCGCGTTCGTCACCGGCACCGTCCTCACTGTCGACGGCGGCTACCTGCTGGCATGAGTGACCGGCGGGTGGTGGTCATCACGGGGGCGGGGGGCACGCTCGGTTCCGCGCTGTCGCGGCGCTTCGCCGGCGAGCCCGAAACCGATGTCGTGTTGAGCGACGTCGACGACGCGGCGCTACAGGCGTCCGTCGCCGGTTTGCCCGAGACTCGGGGCGAGGTCGAGACCGTCGTCGCGGACGTGAGCATCTCCGAGCAGGTCGATGCCGTCGTCGCGCGCGCGGTCGAAACGTTCGGTCGCCTCGACGTGTTGATCAGCAACGCCGGTGTGTTGTCGCCGAGCGGCCGGATCCACAACCTCTCGACCGACGATTGGGAACGCGCGTTCCGAGTGAACGTGCTCGGCGCGGTGCACGGCATCCGAGCAGCAGTGCCCATCATGCGCACCCAGCAGTTGGGATCGATCGTCCTCACCGCGTCGGTCGCGGGATTGACCGCGTGGTCGCACGCAGGTCCGTACTGCGCGACAAAGGCGGCGGTCATCCAGGTCGCGAAGGTCGCGGCGGTCGAGTACGCGCGGGACGGGATCCGCGTGAATTGCGTGTGTCCGGGCACGTTCCGGTCGGGCATCCACACCGGCCTGCCCGAGGCGGCGATCGACGCGATCGCGGCCAAGCATCCGCTCGGGCTCGGACGCGCCGAGGATCTCGTCGGCGCCTACTCGTACCTCGCGAGCGACGGGTCGCGCTGGACGACGGGTTCGGCGATCGTCGTCGACGGCGGCTACGCGGCGCCGTAGGAACTGCGAATGACTTCCGAAGCGAGCCCGGCGATGCACCCCGATTTGAGCTGGCTGGGTGTCCTCGAACATCACGCGCGCCGCAGCCCGGACAAGCCCATCGCCGTGTTCGAGGACAACGCGGTCACGTACAAGGAGATGCTGGATTGGTCCGCGGCGATCGCCGGCGGACTCACAGCGCGCGGGCTCGGCGCGAGCGACGTCGTCGGCCTGCTGTCGTACAACAGCACCGAGTTCCTGGCCACGATCTTCGCAGTCAACTACGTCGGCGCGGTCGCGATGCCGGTGAACTGGCGCCTCGCCGCCGCCGAGCTGCGGTTCATCCTCGAGCACTCGGGGGCCCGCGCGCTCGTGTGCGACGAGGCACTCCTCGACCTCGCGTGCGAGGCGACGAACGACATGCCGGACGCGCTGGTCCGGGTCTGCGTCGGGAGCACCGCAGTCGGTGGGTGGGAGCGGTTCACCGACCTGGGATCGGATTCCGAGCCGCCGGCGCGGGTGCGCCTCGACGGCGACGAGATCCATCGGCTCATGTACACGTCGGGTACCACGGGGCGGCCGAAGGGCGTGATGATCACGCACGCCAATCTCGCGTGGAAGAACTACGCGCACATCGCCGAGTTCGGCTTCACGAGCGCCGACATCGGCCTCGCGTGCGGCCCGCTCTATCACGTCGGCGCGCTCGACCTCATCACCACCACGATGATCGCGGTCGGTGCGACGACCGTCATCCACCGTGTGTTCGACGCCGAACGCGTCGTCGACGAGATCGAACGGTCGAAGGTGACGAGCGTGTGGACGGCACCGGCGATGGTTCGCGCGATCCTCGACGTCCCCGGCGTCGAAAAACGCGACCTCTCGTCGGTGAAGCTGATCATCGCGGGCGGCGAGAAGATGCCGATCCCGTTCGTCGAGCGACTGCGCCGCGTGTTTCCGGCGGCGTGGTTCGCCGATGCGTACGGTCTGACCGAGACCGTTTCGGGGGACACGTTCCTCGATCGCGACAGCACCCTGACCAAGTTGGGGAGCGTCGGCCGGCCGTGTCAGTACTTGGAACTCGACGTCTGGGACGACGACGGTCGTCCCGTACGCGCCGGCGACCGCGGCGAGGTGGTGCTACGCGGCCCGAAAGTGTTCAAGGGATACTGGCGCGATCCCGATGCCACGGCCGCGGCCTTTGCGGGCGGGTGGTTCCACACCGGCGACATCGGCGTCCGCGACGACGACGGCTACCTCTACATCGTCGACCGGCTGAAGGACATGATCGTGTCGGGCGGCGAGAACATCGCGAGCTCGGAGGTCGAACGCGTGCTCTACGAGCACGACGCGGTCGTCGAAGCCGCGGTGGTCGGGCGGCCCGACGAACGCTGGGGCGAGGTTCCGGTCGCGTTTGTCGTCGTGAGCTCGAACACGATCACCGCCGACGAGTTGATCGAGCATTGCCGCGCACAACTCGCGAAGTTCAAGGTTCCCAAGGACGTGACATTCATCGACGCTCTCCCGCGGAACCCGTCCGGCAAGGTGCTGAAGCGCGAGCTCCGAACGCGCGACTCCTAGCTCCCGTCGTCGGGAGCCAGATGCGAGAGGAATGCGGCCGACCACGCGTTCAGGTCGGTGGGGATGGTGTAGCCGCGCTCGTCGTTGATCGCGGACCAGTGGTCGGCGACGTCTTCCACGGTCGGCGGGTTCTCGGTCTGGACGTAGCCCTGCGTCTCCGCGACGAAGATCCGCGCGAACCGCCCCGCGCCAGCGGCATAGATCTCGCCCGTGACCGGACAGTCCTCGTGTGCGAGGAACGCAACGAGCGGGGCGACGAGATCCGGCGACATCGGCGGCGAGTCCGCAACAGCCCCGGCCATGCGCGTGACCGCGGCCGGGGCGACACAGTTGACCGAGATGCCGTGCCGAGCACCGGCAATCGCGAGACTTCGAGCGAGCCCGATCACACCGCCCTTCGCCGTCGCGTATGAGGTGTTGTTCTCGAGCCCGAAGACGCCCGCTGACGTCGTCATCACGATGCGTCCGTAGCGGCGCTCGAGCATGAACGGCCACGCGGCCCGCGTGGTGTTGAACGAGCCGGCGACGTGCACCGCGAGGTGGCTCGCCAGGTTCTCCGCATCGACCTCGGGCATGGCCGCCCACCGGATGATCCCGGCGTTGTTGATCAAGATGTCGACACGTCCGTACCGTTCGACCGTCGCTTCGATGAGCGCCTGCGCGCCGGCGGCCGTCGACACGTCGCGTCCGTCCGCGAGCGCGTACCCACCCGCGTCGACGATCTCGGTCGCGACGGTCGAAGCGGGGCCGGGATCCGACCCGACACCGTCCATCGACCCGCCCAGGTCGTTCACCACGACGCGGGCGCCGCGCCGGGCGAGCAGCAACGCGTACGCCCGTCCGATTCCGCGCCCTGCGCCGGTGACGACCGCGACGCGACCCTCGAAGCCGTACCTACTCATTCAGTTCCCCGCATTCGCCGCCACGGTATCGGCAAACCGGGGCTCACGTCCGGAACGTTGTACCGTCGGAGCCGGTGCCGCGAACCGAAGCCAATGACTCGCAGAACCGCAGCGCGAAGTGGAAGGCGCGCCGCGACGAGATCATCGACGCGTCCGCGCGCGTGTTCGCGCGTCAGGGCTATCACGCCACGGGTATCGCCGAGCTCTGCGCGGTCAACGGCCTCGGCAAAGGCGCCTTCTACCACTACATCGAATCGAAGGAAGAGCTGCTCGCCGCCATTCACGACCGCGTGATGGACGAGGTGATGCTCGGCGCCGACCGCGTCGCCGAAGCCGGCGGAACGCCGTCCGCGCAGTTGATGATGCTCGGCGACGAACTGCTCGACGTCATCCATCGCTATCCGGACCACGTCTGGGTCTTCCTGCACGAATTCCCGGCGCTCACCGCCGCGCGCGCCGAACAGTTCCGCACCCGCCGGCGCAAGTACGAGCGCCGGGTGGAGGCCGTCCTCCAAGCCGGCATCGACGCGGGCGAGTTCCGCGCCCTCGACGCGCGGCTCACTGCGCTCGCATGGCTCGGTATGCACAACTACACGTACCTCTGGCTCAAGCCGGGCGGACGCGTCTCGGCGCGCGACGTGGCGAAGCAGTTCTCCGAGATCTTCGTCTTCGGCATCGAGGCCGATCGGGACAACCGCTAGCGCGACGACCCGACGGACGCGCCGAAACCGAGCAGCCCGCCCAGCGTGCCACCGACCATCGCCGCCTTCTCGTCGGCCGGCACACCCGCGAACTCACGCTCGAGCAGCTCGCGGCTCCCGCGGAACGTCCCTTCGGCGTGCGGATAGTCGTTGCCCCAGACGATCGCCGAGACGCCGGTGATGTGTCGCGCCGCGATCGCGACGGGATCGTCCTGGAACGAGACGTGGAACTGACGCTGCACGTACTCGCTCGGCTTGAGCGGGTACGGCCACTTCTCATTGAGGCGGAACAGCTGAGCCATGTTCGGCTGGTCGTCTGCGGGCCGTGAGTCGTCCCACGAACCGAGCCACCAGTCGGCGTCCTGGCCGATGCCCGTGACCCAGCACTTGTCCATGCTGCCGACCAGCGACGCGAGCCAGTGCGCGTTGAACTCGATCAGCGCGAAGTGGAGATCGGGATAACGCTCGGGCACGCCGCCGCCGATCAGCTCGCAGATGACCTGCTGCGGCACGAAGGTGCTGTAGATGCACTGCGTGATCATGCGCTTCGACGCCGACTTCTCCGTCATCGGCTGGTTGACCTGTGCGGCCGACTCCATGACGACCTTCAACGTCGTCGACGCGGGGTCGTTCACCTTCACGCCGCCGGTCTGCGTGTGGATGAAGACGTGCACACCGTTCGCCTGCGCCGCCGCCCAGACCGGGTCGTAGTCGCGCGAGTAGTACGGCTTGGGCGGGATCGCGGGCAACAGCACCGCGCGGAACCCCGACGCGGCGACCCGCTCGATCTCGGCGACCGCTTCGTCGATGTCGGTGATCGGCACCGGCGCGGTCGGCGCGAGCCGGTCGAAGTACGGCGCGAATCGCTCGATGATGTAGTCGTTGTAGACGCGGGCGTGCGCCATCGACAGTTCGTGGTCGTCGGAGTACAGACCGAAGAGCGACAGGTTGGGGTGCATCACCTGAACGTCGACGCCGTCGAGTTCCATGTCCTCGAGGATCATCTCCGGATCGCCTTCGGGCATCCGGCCACCCGTCTGGCGGTACCGCGAGATGGTCCACCCCTCGTAGCCGGGTGTGTGCAGCCGGCGGAAGATCCGCGCGCCGCCCTCGACGAACGGCTCGATCTCGAAGTCCTCTTCCCAGACGCCTCGGTCGCGCAGATGCCGCGGGAGGCGCGTGCGGAACAGGTCCGTCGGCTCGAGGACGTGCCCGTCCGCGGACACGACGAAGTCCTTCTCGGTCATCGAACGCCCCTGAACTGGTAGACCAACCGGTCGGTACATCGTATGCCCCGAGTGCCGGGAGCCGGAAGGAGAACGGCCGTGACGAAGCGGTGGAAGCAGCGCCCGCCCGGGTCGACGTGGGGCGACTGGGGTGACGACGACGAGCTCGGCCGCATCAACATGCTGACTCCCGACAAGGTGCTCGAAGGAGTGCGCGAGGTCGAAGCCGGCATCAGTTTCTGCCTCAGCCTGCCGCTCGACTACCCGGGTGGGACCGCGCTGAACCAACGCCGCTACCCGCCGATGCTCGCGCCCACCGAGGACATGGAGGGCAACGCGGGCACCTTCTACAACGTGCACATGAGCGAGATGGACGACTGGGGTGATCCGCGTTACGTCGACGTGTGGGCGGACGACGTCGTCACGCTCTCGCTGCAGTACTCGACGCAATGGGACTCGCTCGCGCACGTCGGCGCGGAATTCGACGCCGACGGCGACGGGGTCGAGGAGGCCGTCTACTACAACGGCTATCGCGCCGGCCGCGACCTCGTCGGACCGACGCCCGACGCCGCAGGCGACGGCGGGCGGCACACGTGCTTCGCGCGCCACCTCGGGCTCGAACACATGGCGTACAACGGCGTGCAAGGTCGCGGCGTGCTCGTCGACCTGCGGCACCATCTCGGCGACGACTGGCGCGGCGTCAACCGCGTGATGCTCGAGGAGATCCTCGCCGCCGACCACGTGGTCGTTGAGCCGGGCGACATGTTGTTGTTCCACACCGGTTTCGCGACGCGCATCCTCGAATGGGAGCGCAATCCCGATCCCGCGAAGCTCTTCACGTTGTGCACGTACCTCGACGCGCGCGACGAGTCGTTGCTCGAGTGGATCGCGCAGTCGCAGATCTCGGCTCTGGTCGCCGACAACTACGCGGTCGAGGGACTGCTCGGGAAAGACCGCGACCCGAGCCGGCATTCGTTCCTGCCGATCCATCACCTGTGCCTGTTCAAGCTCGGCGTTCCGCTCGGCGAGATGTGGTACCTGCACGAGCTCGCGGCGTGGCTGCGAGAGCACGAACGCAGCCGCTTCCTGCTCACCGCGCCGCCGCTGCGGCTTCCCGGCGCGGTCGGCTCACCGCTCACTCCCGTCGCGACGGTGTGACGGCCGCGCGTCGGTCAGCCCGAAACCCAGCCGCGCGGCATCGGGAGCGGCAGGTCGTTGTAGGTGACGATGCCGGGCGGCGCGGCGACGACCAGCGGTATCGCGTTCACAGCCGGCATCGCGGTGATGATCATGCCGAGCACCATGAAGTCCTCGAACGTCGTCGCCTGGAAATCAGGCGGCGGCAGGAATTCGAGCGTGCTGCGCACCGTCGGCATCCCGTCGATCCTGATGACGTGGCCCTGCTCGATCTGCCAGTCCGGATCGAGCGTTTGACCCTTGCGCCACCGCACGTTCAGCTCGACGACGGTGCGGTCACCGACGCGGCCCTGCCAGCTCGCGGCGATTCCCGCAACGCATCCCTTGGGAATCGTCCACGACCCGAGGTCGAGATCCTCCGTCGTCTGCGCGTACTCGGCTTCGCAGACGATGTCATCGAGCTCCACGCCAATCGCGTCGGCCACGAGGGCGACCGCCTCGCCGAACACCGCGGTTCCGTGCGCCGTCATGGCTGGGAGGTCGGGATCGTCGATGGGTCGCGCGAATCCCGCGGGCGACTCGGTGGCCGGAGAGTCGTAGAGCGTCGAGTCCGCGGCTTCGTTGATCGTCACTTTGTCGATGCGGTCGCAGATGTTCGCGACCGCGACCGCGAGCAGCTCGACGAAGCCGGGATTGATGCCAGTGCCGAACATCGACGCGCCTCCGCGCTCGCACGCGTCGGCGATGCGATCGCGGTCGGCACCGAGTCCGCGCCCGTTGATGAACGCGGCGGTGCTCACCACGTTGACCCCGGCTTCCAGGATGCGGACGACCTCATCGGTGTCGTGCCACATCGGGTTGTAGATCACGCAGTCGGGCTTCAGCGCGAGCAGCGCGTCGACGTCGTTCGTCGCCGTGACCCCGATGGGCTCGAGGCCGCACAGCTCGCCGACGTCGCGCCCGACCTTGTCGTCCGACCAGGCGTAGCAGCCGATCAGCTCGAGGTCGGGTTGGGTGAGCGCGGCGCGCACCGAGCGCTTCCCGACGTTTCCCGTCGTCCACTGCACTACTCGGATCGTCATCGGGATACAGCCTTTCGGGTCGTTCAGGCCGGAGTCGTCGTCCGGGACAGCTCGAACTCGCGGTAGCCGCCGGCCACCACTTGCGCGATCACAGCGAAGAGCTTGGGGCGGCCCGCGGAGTTCAGGAGGTACTTGCGCGGCTTCCCCGGAACATTGGTCCCGAAGTAGTAGCTGCACTCGCCGAAGGAAGGCGAGCGGGTCGCGGCGCGGTCGATCATGCCCGTCCACGCGGCTTCGGCTTCGGGCGCCACCTCGATCGCGTCGTAACCGTGATCGCGGACGAACACGAGTGTGTCGGTCACGAAGTCGACCTGGTCGCCGTTGTACCGGGGGTTGTTGCCCGCCGCCGCGTGCGGACCGCCGGGGAAGAAAAAGTTCGGGAAGCCGCTCGTCTGGATGCCGAGGAACGTGCGCGGACCGTCGGCCCACGCGTCCTCGAGCGCGAGCCCGTCACGACCGCGGATCCACATGCGCAAGAGCGCGCCGGTGCCGAAGTCGAAGCCGGTCGCCCAGATGACGATGTCGAACTGTTCGACGCCGGCCGCGGTCTCGATGCCGGTCTCGGTCATGCGGACGATCGGCGTCTGCTTCAAGTCGACGAGCGTCACGTTGTCGCGATTGAACGTCTCGAAGTAACCGGTGACGAACGGCGGTCGCTTCTCGCCGAACCGATGGTCGCGCGGAACCAGCTTGTCGGCGGTTTCCGGGTCTTCGACGATCGAACGGATCTTCTCGGCGACGAACTCGCACCACTGCGCATTCGCGTCGGTGTCGAACAACAGGTCGGTGTAGTTGCTCGTGAGCTTCGAGAAACCTGGGCTGTTCCACATCTTCTCGTAGAACGCGGCCCGCTCGTCGGCTGAGTCGTCGAACGTCGCCCGGTCGTGCGGTTGGTGCAGGAATCCCGCCGGGGAAGTGTTCAAGATCTCGCGGATCGACTCGAAGTCGGAGCGGAGTTGCGCCTGTTCCTCGCGGGTGATCGGCGCGTTGTTCAGCGGTGTGCACCAGTTCGCCGTGCGTTGATAGACGGTCAACGACGCGACCGCGCCCGCGATCGCGGGGACGACCTGTACACCGCTCGAACCCGTCCCGATGACCGCGACCCGCTTGCCCGCGAAGTCGACGGGTGTCGCCGGCCACAAGCCGGTGTGGTACTGCTCGCCGCGGAAGTCGGCACGACCCTCGACATCGGGAAAGAACGGCACCGACAGCACGCCGGTCGCAGCCACGAGGAAGCGGGCGCGAAAGTCGCGGCCGTCAGCGGTCGTCACAGTCCAGGTCGCGGAGGCTTCCTCGTAGCGCGCGGCTCGCACCGGCGCGTCGAACTGCATGTGCCGGCGTAGATCGAAGCGGTCGACGACGTGGTTCAGGTATCGCTCCGTCTCCGGCTGCTCGGCGAAGTGCTCCTGCCATTCCCACTCGTCGAACAGGTCCTCGGAAAAGAGGTAGCCATACGTGTAGCTCTCGGAGTCGAAGCGGGCACCGGGATAGCGGTTCCAGTACCAGGTCCCGCCGACTCCGCCGCCGGCTTCGAGCAACTGCGCGGAGAAGCCCGCGTCCAGCGCCCGATAGAGCTGATAGATGCCGGTGATCCCGGCGCCGACGACCAGGACGTCGACGTCGGCGGCGTACTCGCTCACGTTCGGGCTCCAACCGGTCGGGCGCCGTCTTCCACGGCAGCGCGTCGGGCGAGATTGTACCGATCGGTCTACAATCGAGCGCCGAGCCGACACCGACACGAGGGGCCGCCGGGTGGCAATCGCGGATCACCAGCGCGCAGCGACCGGCGTGCCCTTCGCGATCGCGACACCCGACCGCATCCCGAAGCAGCGCTACTACGACGACGAGTTCTTCGCCATGGAGGCGGAGCTCCTGTGGCCGCGGGTCTGGCAGATGGCGTGTCGCCTCGAGGAAATTCCGGCGCCGTTCGACTTCGTCGAGTACGAGATCCTCGACCAGTCCGTGATCGTGGTGCGCGACGCCGACATGGGCGTGCACGCGATCCAGAACGCGTGTCGGCACCGCGGTGTGCAGGTGGTCGACGGGCCGGGGAACTGCGAGCGCGGGTTCGTGTGCCCGTTCCACGGTTGGTGCTACGCGCCCGGCGGCGAGAACACGTTCGTCCCGCGCGCCAAGGCGTTCTCGGAGCACAACCTGCGCGGAGGCGACATCGACCTGGTCCCCGTGCGCTGCGAGGTGTGGGGCGGCTGCGCGTGGATCAACTTCGACACCGCCGCGCCGCAGCTGCGACAGTGCATCGAGCCCGCGGCGACGATCCTCGACGCGTGGAAGGTCGAGTCGTTGCGCACCGAGTGGTGGTACGCGGCGCGCTTGCCGGTGAACTGGAAGCTGGCGCAAGAGGCGTTCGTCGAGCAATACCACGTGGTCGAGACGCATCCACAGCTGCGCATCCCCGGTCGATACGGATCGCGCAAGGGAGAGTTCGATCCGCGCGCCTACGTCGACGCCGACCTCCGCTACCTGCAGACGATGAGCGAGGGCATGGCCGGGATGGTGCATGCGAACGACGTGCGCGTGGCCGAAGGCCTGCGCGACATCGAGCTTCCCGACGATCCCGGCGAGGCGATCGCCGTCTGGAATCACGCGTTGAACGACGCGGTGACAACTTGGCATCGAGGCGCCGGCCACGACGTGCCCGATCTCAACGACCTCGAAGCGCGCGGCGTGAACGAGCCGATGGCGTACGGCTTCCCGCACTACTTCGTGCTGCCGATGTACAGCAGCGCGTCGTCGTACCGCTTCCGGCCGCTGGGTCCGGAAGAAACGCTCATGGAGATCTGGTCGATGACGCGCTTTCCCGACGACAGCGAACGTCCGCGGCCCGTGCCGCCGGAACCTTGGGAGTGCGACGATTCCCGGTGGCCGCCGATCCCCGCTCAGGACTTCTCGAACCTGCCCCGCCAGCAGAAGGGCCTGCACGCGCGGGGATTCGAGTACATGCGCCTGTCCCAGGCGATGGAGGGGCACATTTCCAACTTCCATCGCACCATCGACGGCTTCCTCGCCGGCTTGGGCTACGACCGATTGCTCCCCGCGCTGCGCGAGGTCAACGTGAACCCGCTCGAACGACCCGTCGTCGACATCGGTTTCTGAAGACGGTGAGCGGCATGCGCGACAACACGAATTATGCGGACGTGCTCGCCGGCGTCGACGGTGCGATCGCGGCCTACGCCCAGGCACTCGACGACGGACGCGCGGACGACGTCGTCGCGACATTCTGCGCCGACGGGAGTTGCGACATCCCCGGCCTCGGCGCCCACGCCGGTCGTGACGCGCTCCGGGCCGCGTTCGAAAAGGTGACGCCGCGGTTGCCCCAGCGCCACGTCGTCGTGAACACGCACGTCACCGAATGGGATGCCCACAACGCGCGCGCGACGAGCGACCTGATCTTTCTTGTGAAGGGCGACGCGGGCTGGGGCATTCAACTCGTTGGTCGCTACCAGGACACGCTGCGCAACGACGACGGCACCTGGCGCTTCGCTCGGCGTGTCCTCGAGTTCACACCCTGACCTGCCCGACCGATCAGCGTCAGCACGTGAGGCCGACGCCGTTCTGGCAGTGGGGACCGCCCCAGTGCTCGACGATCTTGCCGTCGCGCATGCGCAGGATCGCGGTGCCGTTGATGACGACCGGCTCGCCCGACGGCGGTACGTCGTAGAACGCGGTCCCGGTGTGGGTGCCGCGCACGGTCCAGTTGGAGACGATGAGGTCGTCCTTTTCGATCAGCAGATCGACCGAGAACACCATGTCGGGGAACGCGCTGCGGACCTGCGTCCACCACTCGAGCTCGTGACCGCGGACGTCGGTGCCGACCGCTTCCGGCGCCACGCGCTGCGTCACGTGACTCATGAACTCCGGTGCCCAGAACTCGAACACTGCTTCACGATCACCGCGCTCCATCGCCGCGCTATAAGCACCGAGGATCCGCAGGTTGTCAGACATGAGCGCCATCATGACGCGCGCGGCGCACGACCCGCACGAAGACCAAGGGTGATTACCGCTGTTCTCCGCTACGAACAACGTTCCTGCGACGATTTCCTGCGCTATGCCGCGGGCGACAACCTCTACGGGCGTCGTCAGTCGCGCCCGCCGAGCTGTCGGTTCAGGCGCGCGGCCTGGCGCATCTGATGGTCACGTTCGGCGACGCTCGGCGCGTTGCGCGCGGCATCGGCGTACAGAACTGCCGCCAGTTCGAGATCGCCGTTCTTCTCGTGGACGTACGCGGCGACCGCGTCTCGGCGCGGCACGTCGTCGGCGATGTCCGCCAGAGCCGACAGACCGGCCGGTGCGCCGTCCGCTTCGCCGATCGCCACGGCGCGATTGAGCCGCACGATCGGTGTGTCCGCGTATCGCAACAGCTCGTCGTACCACTCGACAATCTGCACCCAGTCCGTCTCCTCGACACGCGCGGCGTCGGCGTGTAGCGCGGCGATCGCGGCCTGCGCCTGGTACTGACCGAGGCGATCGCGCGCCAGCGCCGATTGCACGATCTCGATTCCTTCGGCGATGAGCCGGGTGTCCCAACGGGCGCGGTCCTGCTCGGCGAGCGGCACGATGCTTCCGTCCGGGAGAGTGCGGCTTGCTCGGCGCGCGTGGTGCATCAGCATCAGCGCGAGGAGTCCGTCGATCTCGGGACCGTCGGTCAGCGCGGCGAGTTGTCTCGTGAGCCGGATCGCTTCCGCCGCGAGGTCGATGTCGCCCGAATACCCCTCGTTGAAGACGAGATACAGAACGCGCATCACGGTCCGCACGTCGCCGAGCCGGTCGAGACCGGCGCGGCCGACGGTCTGCTTGGCCCGGCTGATGCGCTGCGCCATCGTCGCTTCGGGCACGAGATACGCCTGAGCGATCTGGCGGGTCGTGAGCCCGCCGACGGCTCGCAAGGTCAACGCGACCGCGGACGACGACGCGAGGTCGGGATGCGCGCACAGGAAATAGAGCTGCAACGTGTCGTCGACACTCGGTACCGCACCGGGCGGCGGTTCCGCTTCGACGCGCGCTTCGCGACTGCACCGGGACGTGTCCGAACGCGTCATGTCGATGAACGCGCGCCACGCGACCGTCACGAGCCAGGCCGTCGCGTCAGCGGGAGCCGCGTCCTTTCCCGTGGCGAGTGCCTTGATGAGCGCTTCTTGCACCGCATCTTCGGCCGTCGCGAAGTCCGCTCCACGACGGACGAGGACGCTCAGCACCCGCGGAACGAGCGCGCGCAGCTCGACGTCGTCCACCGCTACTGCGCGACGGTTGGCGGCGCACCCATGAAGGGCCGGACCTCCAGCCACTCGTAGATCGGTTTGCCGTTGGCGCCCGGCGCGGCCGAGAGCTCGCCGGCGAGCTCGAGCGCGCGCTCGTAGCTGTCGACATCGATCGCCATCCAGCCCGCGATCAGGTCCTTGGTCTCGGCGAACGGACCGTCGGTCACCGGCGGCTTGCCCTCGCCGTCGTAGCGGACCCACAGACCGTCGGGCGACAACGCCTGCGCGTCGACGAACTCACCACTCGCTTCCAGCCGGGCGGCGAAGTCGTGCATGAACTTGATGTGGGCCTCGACCTCGGCCGGCTTCCACTCGTTCATCGGGATGTTGTTCACGGGCGCGGGCGCACCCTGGTAGTGCTTCAGCAACAGGTACTTGGCCATCGTGATGCTCCTTGATGGGCTCCGGCTCCAACGGCCGGATGTACCCCGGAGACGGAGCCGGACCCGGATTCTCGACATCGCCCGCCGAGTTTTTCGCCGTCGACTCGGCGGGCGCGACACGCCTGGTCGCAGAGTGGAGACGATGGGACTCGAACCCACGACCCCCTGCTTGCAAAGCAGGTGCTCTAGCCAGCTGAGCTACGTCCCCGAGTTGGGGGTCACAGCGTAGGCGAACCATGCCGCACGGCTGGATCGTTCCGGACGTGCCCAACCGGGCGAACGTTGCGTGCTACCGGACGCGCCCCCGGAACCCAAGGGGAAGATGGGGAATGTTCCCGGGGACGCGTCCGATCCGATCACGATGACACGCGTCGCTTTCGGCGCGGTTTCCGCGGGACCGGAACGGGTCGCCGCGCTTGGCAGACTGCAGCGATGCCCGCAACGTGTTCCCATCTCGACCACATCCTGCCCGTCGACCCCAGTGGCAACGGCTGCGTCGAGTGCCTCCTCATCGGCGGCCGGTGGGTCCATCTCCGCCGTTGCACCGAATGCGGTCACGTCGGTTGCTGCGATAACTCCCCGAACCGCCATGCGACCGCGCACGCGCACGAGACGACGCACCCGATCATCCAGTCGTACGAGCCCGGCGAGGACTGGCTGTACTGCTATCCCGACGACCTCATGTTCGAGATCGAGGGCCAGCGGACGAGCCCGTCACACACCTGACGGCGCGCCGCCGCCGGGATTGCCCGCAGGCTCGTCCACCGGAGACGCCGCGTCCGGGAAACGCGCCCGCTCCTTTCCGTCTTCGGCCGTCGGTTTGAAGAACCGGCCGATCAGCGGCAGCTCGAAGAACGACTCCGCACGCGCGACCGCGATCGACGCGCTGAGGATGTGCTCGGGTGAGTCGTAGGCCGCGTACCGCGGATGCCATTCGGGCTGGAATTTCTCGTTGAACGTCCACAGCGATTCGATCTGCATCGAGTCGCCGACTCGTTCGAGGATCCACTTCTGCGCGCGCTGCACGAGCCGGTCGCCGGCCTCGCTCGCCAGCACTGCACGGAACGTCGCGAAGTTCAAGGCGAGCCCGACCGCGCCCTGCTCGCGCACGTGATCGATGGTCTTGGCGACGATGAACTCCGTGATGCCGTTGGGCACCGTCGGCGCCTCACTGCGCCGCATCAGATCGAGCGACCAGCCGTCGATCCCGCGCGCCGGCACGTAGTGGCAGAAGCCGGCCGGATTGTCGTCGGCATCGAGTGCGACCGCCAGCAACAGGCCCTTGTCTTCGGACTCGAACACGCGCCCGAGCGTCATCGAAAACCCGCGTTCCACGTCGCCGCGTCGGCTCTCGGTCATCAGGGCGCGCAGCTTCGCCTGCATGTCGTGCGGCAACTGCGCGGGATCGAAGAACTCGACCCGGTACCCCGCCTTCTCTACTCGACCCACGGACTGGCGCAGGCTCTTGTTCTGCTTGCCGTCGAGACTGAAGCGCCGCACGTCGACGACGGCTTCGTCACCGATGTACAGGTCGTGCATACCGCTCGCGGCGTACACGTTCAGCCAGTCGCCGCACGCGCCCATCACCGCGACCGGCCAACCGTGCTCGTCGGCGAACTCGCGGAACGCGCCCCAGGCTTCGGCGCGCTGGCCGACCGGGCCGATCGGGTCCGGCGACACCAGCGCGATTCCGTTGTGCACGCGATACGCGACGAGCGTGTCTCGGAAGCCGAACCATTCCTTGTCGGCCCGAAGCGCGAAGTACGCGAGCGAGTCGGTGCCGTAGCGCTCGACGATGAAGCGGGCGCGGTCCCGCGACAACGGCCGGAACGACGACAGTCGCGGTGACACCGCCGGTGCGAACAAGTACCAGCACACCGCGAGCGCGACGGCGACACCTGCCGCGAGCAGTGCCGGAGAGATCAGACGGTTGATCGTGCTCGGCAGAGCGATGGTGTGCACTCCGACCAGTCGCTCCGAGACCGCTTCGCCGATCCGCCAGATGCCGATGTCGGGATGGCGAAGGGCGACCCCGACCGTCGCGCCCACCACGACCACTGCCAGCGCACCGAATGCGACGATGACGACGCGCCACCACCCCGACGGGTTGGCCGGGGCCTGGAAGTCGTCGCGGTGCACGAGCAGGAAGATCGCGACGACGAGGGCGATGAGCGCCTCTTCGAAGTCGAGGCCCTTGGTGACGTTCCCCATGATCGCGACGAGCAACAGCGCGTTCGCGAGCAGCCAGGCGTGGCGCTGCCCGCGCCGGATCCCGCGCGCAAGGAAGATCAGTCCGAGCCCGCAGATGGCGACCAATGCACCCGCGAGCTCGGGTACCTCGATGGGGGCGAAGTTCGCGATCGCGCTGAGGCGCGATTCGATGGGCTCGGTAACAGCCGACACGAGGCTGATCACGCCCGCGAACGCGATCGCCGCCGCGGCGATGCGGCGCGTGCGGCGCCGGCGCGCCGTCGCATCTCCGGCCGAAGGCCAGGTCACGGTGCCCGGGTGCTCGGCCACTTCCGCGGGGGGCCAGCACGCGCGGTTGCGCCGGCGCGTGGCCACGCGTTCGAGGAAGGTCTGCTCGGGCAGGTCCCGCGCGCCGTGCCACAGGCGCACCCGTAGCTCCGCACCCGCTTCCAGCTCCACCCACGAGCACCGCTGGCGGGCCGCGTACACACGCGGCAGGCCGCCCCAGGTGTCAACCCGCTCGACGACACGGCCGGCGGTCCCGCAGTTCGCGTAGAACGCTCCGCCTCCGAGGTCGGTCAGCTCGGCCCGGCCGGTGTGTCCCGTGATCAATCCGGCGCCGCCGCCGGCCGCGAGCCCGACTGCGACGCCGCGTGGCACGTCGTTGTCGCGCACGGCACGCGACAGCCACGGCAGCGCGCCCAACGAGTCGTGGAGTTGCGCGACGACGAACGCCAGGGCGATCGCGACCAGCGCGACTTCGATTGCGAAGCCGGTCGCAAGGAGGTGGAAAACGTGCATCAGCGAGTGGCGGCGTCGCGCGTCGAACGCGACGACGGGGAAGAACACGGCGAGCAGCGCAAGGACCGGAAGTGTGAGCCACGCGGCCCGCCGGAACAGGCGGCGATACGTGAAACGCGACGCGACGAGTGAACCCATCTCCGCGGGGTCCGCGTCGTCGATTCCTTCGAGCCATCTCTGCTTCGGCGTGCCGACGCCGGCGAAGGTCGGCAGCACCTCGCGCTCGAGATGCACCTCGAGCGGATGGTCGTTCGGGTCGCGCGGATCACGGAACCGCGACTCGTCGACGAGTTGGTGTCCGGGCTCGACGCGCACGACCCGCACTCCCGCGCCGGTCTCGACCTCGAGCAGACATGCCAGCGCGACCGTCCAACCATTGGTGCGCAGCGCCTCGGTCGCGCGCGTGTCGTAGCCGATCGCGGCATCGCGCGGACCGGGCAGGATCACGATGTTGCGCTGGGGCGCGTCGAGGAAGGACCGCAGCGCCGACGCGAGCCGGGGGTGCGCGGCGAGCGCCGCGTCCGGATCCGGCCGGCTCTCCTGTAACAGGTCGAACGTGTCGCCGGTGAGCACGATCGTTGCGGGCCCGCGGCAACCTTCGATCGTGTGCGCGACGATGCGCGCGATCTCGCGCGAGAGGTCCGTCGCGGCCGGAACGAGGCGCAGCCCGCCGAAGACCAGAACCTGGGCGCCCACGCAGACATGTACCGGCAGTTCGTCGGGAATCGGCGCCGGCTCACCGCCGATCGGGGGCGCGAGAGACGCGAGAGACGCGACGTTCGGCCGGCTCCCGGACTGCTGCTCGGTTGATTCGACTTCCGAACCGTCCGTCATCTCACCGATCGCAATCTCGGCATTCTCCCCGGCACCGTGGGCGGCAATCGAGGCCGACTGGACACGGTACTTGCCCATCGGCGCGGGGGCGGGCGCGACGAGGGATTTCGTCCCCGCGATACGGCGCGCCGACGCGCCGGTTCAGCTGACGGCGACGCCCTCGAACGCGGCGGCCCGGACCCCGCGCTGCGCCAACTCGGCGAGGAACGGCACGGGATCGACCAGCGTGCCGAGACCGTGGACCCCCGGCCGGTCGAGGCGGGGATGCAGCGCCCCGGCGAGCTGGGCCGCGACGACGGCGAGCACCGCGCCCGCGGCGACCGCGGTCCGTTCGACCACGCCGTACACCGTGCAGTCGTAACTGCCGTCACGGCGGCCCCACACCTCGACGCGAGCAGCCCCCCATTCGCCGTCGTCGCCAAAGCGCCGGCGGAAGCGTGCGCGCTTCGGAGGCTCGCCGAGTTGCACCCCGATCCGCCCCACGCCGGGGAATGCATCGACGAGCAGCGCGGTCGCGCTCGTGACCGTCCGGCAGTCACGCGCGCCGATCGGCTCCGGGAACCAGACCAGGCTGTCGCCGTGCGGGTGATCCTCGCGCCAGGTGCCGTCGTGCCAGGTCCGGACCGGGACTCGGCGCTCGTGGCGTACTGTCGCCACGCTCGCCGGACCCGCCCAGCCCGTTCGGGCGACCCGAATCTCGTCCACGCTCTCGAACATCGACGCCGCGTGGCGGGCGAGCGCGTCGACGAGTCCCGGTGCGAGTCCGCAGCCGATCCCGACTGCGACGCCCGCGCCACGGGCGTTGCGGTCGAGCACGCGGAGTTGGTCGAGCGCATCGTGCTCTTCCTCGCTCGACGCGACCGGGACGCCGGCCGCGATCGCGGCAGTGACCACCGGATGGTCGACACCGGCCGGGAGCGCGGTCACCACGACGTCGACTCCGGGCGGAATGGGATCGCCCGGCGCGAAGTCGACGGCGCGCGCGTCGGACGAGAACGCGGCCGCGACATCGGCCAGCTGCTCCGCGTCGCGGTCCGCCAGCAGGACTTCGTCGATGCCGGGCGTGTCGATGAGTTGTCGCGCGGTGCGCGTCCCGACTGCGCCGACGCCGACGACGAGCGCCCTCGTCATCGCGCTTCCTCTCGGGAAGGTGCGCTCAACGGAACTCGGGGCCTTCGAGCTCGCGCCAGCCGCCACTCGTCGGAGGGACTCCGCCCTTCCCGCGCAGCCGTGCGAGCATGCCCACGAGGCCCATCAATCCGAGCACGAAGAGCAGGCGCTTGAAGACCTTCACGCCGCGGGAGTGTATCCAGCAACCCGTCGCGTGACTCCGGTCGTCCGGTCGCCGACCGGTTCGCGTCCGCGCCGCCGCTGCTACGCTGCTTCGCCTGCCCGGGGGCTATAGCTCAGTCGGTTAGAGCGCATCCCTGATAAGGATGAGGTCGCTGGTTCGATTCCAGCTAGCCCCACCACCGCACGGCGACAACGAATTCGACGTCCCACCCCTCGCGCTCGTCGTCCGGGTCGTTCCCGCAAATCGGTTTCGATCGGCTCGAACCGGGCGAACGCGAAACCGACGGTCGCTACGAGCTGACCTCTTCCTGCTCGACCACGGTCACTTCGATGCCACCGAGAAGGTCGGAGAACAGGTTGTAGAAAGCAGCCGCGAGAACCGTGAGAACGGTGAGGAGGCAGACGATCACCAGACCGATGAGCGTCGCGGCGCGCAGCACCTCCCACGACAGCAGTCGGAAGTTCTTGTTGTTGACGAGCTCGCCGACAAAGCTCTCCACACTCGACACGACGCCGGCCGCCGACGCGATCCACCAGAGCATCACGCCCGCCACGAGGATGACGATCAGCGCGCAGAGGTAGAAGCAGATCGAGACCTTGAGCACCGACCACAAGTCGACCGAGCGCACGGTCTGGACGTAGCGCCGCTCGAAGACCTGCCTCGGCGACGCGACGCGCTTGCGGCGCGGCTTCTTCTTCGGGGCGCGGGCCGGTTGCGGCTTGGTGGGAACGCTCTCGAGCACCGCCTTGGCGCGTGCCACGAATCAGTTCTCTTCAGCCTCGCCGGCGTTCTCGACCGCCGCCGACTCGTCGTTCTGCTCGGCCTCGAGTACCGGTGCCACGGCAACAACGGTATCGCCCTCGTCGAGGCGGGCAACGCGGACGCCCGTCGCGTCGCGTCCCTGCTCCGAAATCTCATCCACGCTCATGCGCACGATGTTGCCTGCGGAAGAGAACACGAGGACCTCACTACCCGAATCAACCGTGAATGCCGCAACAACCGTCCCGCGCGCCTCGGTCACCCTCATCCCCCTCACACCCTGGCCGCCCCGGCCCTGCCGGTTGAACGCGGCCACGGGCGTGCGCTTCCCATGACCACTCGATGACACGAACAACAAGACGCCGTCGTCCCTCGCCAAGTCGCAACTGACGACGCTGTCGTTCGCCGAGCGCAGCTTCATGCCCCGGACTCCCGCCGTCGCCCGGCCCATCGGGCGGACGTCGTCCTCGGAGAAGCGGATCGTCATGCCGTTCTGGGAAACCATGAAGATGTCGTCGGAGCCCGTCGTCTGGATCACGCGCACGAGCTCGTCGCCCTCGTTGAGGTTGATCGCGATGAGCCCGCTACGCAACGACGAGTCGTACTCGGACATGCGGGTCTTCTTCACCAGCCCGTTGCGGGTCGCGAAGAACAGGTACACGCCGTCTTCGTAGGTGCGCGTGTCGATCACGGCTTCGATGTGTTCGTCGGCCTGCAACGCGACGAGATTCACGAGCGCGGTGCCGCGCGCGGTGCGGTCCTTCATCGGGATCTCGTGCGCGCGCAACCGGTATACCCGCCCGCGATTCGAGAAGAACAACAGGTACGAGTGCGCGGTCGTCATGAGGAGGTGCTCGACGTAGTCCTCGTCGCGCAGGTTGCCGCCGCGGACGCCTTTGCCGCCGCGGCCCTGCGTGCGGAACTGATCGACCGGGACGGTCTTGACGTAGCCCTTCTGTGACAGCACGACGACGAGCTCCTCGTCCTCGATGAGGTCGAGGTCGAGCAACTCACCGGGATCGTGCGTGATCTGGCTGCGGCGCTCGTCGCCGTACCGGTCTCGAAGTTCGCCCAACTCGTCCTTGATCACGTTGCGCAGCTTCGTCTCGTCGGCCAGGATGGCCTCGAGCTCGGCGATCGTCGCCTGGAGCTCGTCGAACTCCTCGCGCAGCTTCTGGCGCTCGAGCGCGGCGAGCCGCCGTAGCGCCATATCGAGGATGTGCGTGGCCTGGATGTCGCTGAACTCGTACGGCGCGGCCTGCAGAGCCGTGCGCGCGGCGTCGGCCGATTCCGAGTTCCGGATCAACGTGATGATCGCGTCGATCGCGTCGAGCGCCTTCAGCAGACCTTCGAGGATGTGCGACCGGTCCCGCGCCTTGCGCAAGCGGAACTCGCTCCGGCGCGTCACCACCTCGATCTGGTGGTCGACGTACACGTTCAGGGCGTGCGCGAGTGTGAGCAGTCGCGGGACGCCGTCAACCAGCGCGAGCATGTTTGCCGCGAACGCGGTCTGCATCGGCGTGTGCTTGTAGAGCTGGTTGAGCACGACCTGGGCGTTGGCGTCGCGCTTCAACTCGACGACGAGCCGGGTCGTGTCACCGGCGGACTCGTTGCGTACGTCACGGACACCTTCGATGCGACGGTCGTTCACGAGCTCGGCGATCTTCGTACCGATCACCTCGACCGAGGTCTGGTACGGAACCTCGGTGACGACGATCCGCTGCCCGCCGCGCGCCGACTCGTCGATCTCCGCGACCGCGCGCATCCGAATGGAACCGCGGCCGGTGCGGTAGCACTCGAGGATCCCGTTGCGCCCGAGGATCGTCGCTCCGGTCGGGAAATCGGGACCCTGCACGAACTGCATGAGGTCCTCGGTCGTCGCGTCGGGATGGTCGATGAGGTGCAGGGTTGCGTCGACCACCTCGCGCAGGTTGTGCGGCGGGATGTTCGTCGCCATCCCGACCGCGATCCCGCCGCCTCCGTTCACGAGCAGGTTCGGGAACCGCGCCGGCAACACGTCGGGTTCACGATGCTGCCCGTCGTAGGTGTCGCTGAAGTCGACGGTGTCCTCGTCGATCTCGCCGAGCAACTCCATTGCCAGCGGTGCGAGCCGCGCCTCGGTGTAACGGGACGCCGCGGGCCGGTCGGCCGGATCCGGCGAACCGAAGTTCCCGTGTCCGTCGACCAACGGATAGCGAAGGGAGAAGTCCTGCGCCATGCGCGCGAGCGCGTCGTAGATCGCGCTGTCGCCGTGAGGGTGGTACGCCGCCATCACCGCGCCGACCGCGTTGGCGGACTTCCGATGCTGGCGGTCCGGCCGCATGCCCTCGACGTACATGCCGTAGAGAATGCGCCGCTGCACCGGCTTCAGGCCGTCGCGCGCGTCCGGCAGCGCGCGCGACGTGATGACCGACATCGCGTAGTCCAAAAAGGAGCGTTCCATCTCCTCTTGGATCTCGATGGGCTCGATGTTGATCTCGAGCGGAATGTCGTCGGGCACGGCGTGGCCTCGTGTCAGATGTCGAGAAAACGAACGTCTTTGGCGTTCTGCTGGATAAAGGTGCGGCGGGATTCGACGTCCTCGCCCATCAGCCGGGAGAAGATCTCGTCGGCGGTGGCCGCGTCTTCGACGGAAACCTTGAGCAGTGACCGCGTCGCGGGGTTCATCGTCGTCGCGCCGAGCTCCTGCCAGTCCATCTCGCCGAGACCCTTGAACCGGCTGACTTCGATCTTGCGGCCTTCGTGCTCCGCTTCGAACGCGCGCAGCGAGAGCTCATCCTTCAGATACGTACGCTCGTCCTTGCCGATCTTCGCGCCGTACAGCGGCGGCTGCGCGATGAACACATGCCCCGCACGCACGATCTCGGGCAGCTGTCGGTAGAAGAACGTCAGCAACAACGTGCGGATGTGCGATCCATCGACGTCGGCGTCGCTCATCACGATGATCTTGTGGTAGCGGAGCTTCTCGAGGTCGAACTCCTCACCGATGCCCGTGCCGACCGCGGAGATCAACGCCTGGATCTCTTCGTTGCGCAGCATCTTGTCGACGCGCGCGCGCTCGACGTTCAGGATCTTCCCGCGGATCGGCAGGATCGCCTGGAACGCGGGATTGCGAGCCTTCTTCGCACTTCCGCCCGCGCTGTCGCCCTCGACGATGAAGAGTTCGGCCTCTTCGGGGTTGCGCGACGAACAGTCGGCGAGCTTGCCCGGCATCGATGCCGACTCGAGCAGTGACTTGCGCCGGGTCAGGTCGCGGGCCTGGCGCGCCGCCACACGCGCGCGCGCCGCCTGGAGCGACTTCTGGACGATTGCCTTGCCCTCGTTCGGATGCTCCTCGAGCCAGTCGGCGAGCTTTTCGTTCGTGGCTCGTTCGACGAACGACCGGATCTCGGTGTTCCCGAGCTTCGACTTCGTCTGGCCCTCGAACTGTGGGTTGCGGAGCTTCACGGAGATGATCGCGGTGAGTCCCTCCCGGATGTCCTCGCCGAGGAGGTTCTCGTCCTTCTCCTTCAGCTGGCCCTTCAGGCGGGCATACCGGTTGACCACGTTGGTGAGCGACTTCTTGAAGCCCTCTTCGTGCATGCCGCCTTCGGTGGTCGCGATGTTGTTCGCGAAGGAGTGCAGGCCCTCGTAGAAGCCCGTGTTCCACTGCAGGGCGATCTCGACCTCGCCCGACTCGTAGACGTCGTCGATGTCGACAACGCGCTCGAAGAGCGGTTCCTTCGTCGCGTTGAGATGCACGACGAAGTCGACGATGCCGCCGTCGTACTTGAAGAGCTGCTCGGTCGGTTCGTCGCCCCGCTCGTCGCGAAAGACGATCTTCAAACCCTTGTTCAGGAAGGCCATCTCGCGGAGCCGCTCGACCAGCGTCTGGGCGCGGAAGTCGACCTCTTCCATGATCGTGGGGTCGGGCCAGAACGTGACGCTCGTACCGGTCGCGTCGGAATCACCGACGCGGGTCAACGGCGCGACGGGCTCGCCACCGTCGACGAACGTCATCTCGAACCGGCCCCCGTCGCGTTGGATCTCGAGCTCGAGCCGGCGCGAAAGCGCGTTGACGACGGACACGCCGACACCGTGCAGACCGCCCGAGATCTTGTAGCCCTCCCCGCCGAATTTGCCGCCGGCGTGAAGCATCGTGAGCACGATCTCGGCCGCCGATTTGTCGGGATATTCGGGATGCTGTTCGACCGGGATCCCGCGTCCGTCGTCGACGACGCGACAGCCGCCGTCGGCCAGCAACGTGACGTCGATGCGCGTCGCGTGACCCGCGAGCGCCTCGTCGACGGAGTTGTCGACGACCTCGTAGACGAGGTGGTGAAGACCCGAAGGACCGGTCGAACCGATGTACATGCCGGGGCGCTCGCGCACCGGCTGCAAGCCCTTCAGAATCGAGATGTCCTTGGCGCCGTACGCCACGCGTGCGATCCCTTCTGCAAGCCCGTCGTCGGCGTGCCCGCGCACCCCGGTCCGGCACACAAAAGACCTGGTCAGAGGGGGTGTCTGACGTGGTTTCAGTGTACCAGAAACGGACCCTTCATCGGGTCTTCCGCGGGCCCGCCACGACGACCCTCACCGACGTCAGGACGGCCTCGCCGCAACACTCGTTCGCGCGGGCCAAGACGTCGTTCGCGGCGTACCTCAGCTGTGTCGCCCAAGCCGGCCCGTCGACCTCGATCGTGCACTCGCCGTCTCGCACGGAATGCACCTTCGCGTGCGTTGCGACGAGCGGACCGACGATGTCGGACCAGCGCGCCTCGAGCGTCGCGAAGGCGTCCGGCGCGGGCACACCGAGTTCTCTTCCGACGCGCGCGACCGCGTCGCGCAACGGAACGGGCTCCTCGCGCCCACTCATGCGGACAGCGTTCTCACGAGAATTCGATCCGCCCGGAACGGACGAAGAGCGTGCGTTGCGCGTCGAAGTCGGGCGGCAGTTCGGACGCGGTCGTCAACAGGGTCTGGCCCGGGGGGAGGTTCTGAACCAGAGCTGCGGCACGCTGCGCGTCGAGCTCGCTGAAGACGTCGTCGAGCAACAGAACCGGCGCCGCGCCGGCGACATCGCGCACGACGAGGTGGCCCGCGAGGCGCAGCGCGAGCGCGAGCGTGCGTTGCTCGCCCTGCGATGCCTGGTAGCGCGCGTCGAGCGCGTCGATCGTGAGCCGCAGCTCGTCGCGATGAGGTCCGACAAGCGTGATCCCTCGGTCGAGCTCGGCGCGCCGTCGCTGCTCCAGAGCGTTCCGCAGCAGTTCCTCGACGACGGTCGCCTCCGCGTCGGTGGCGGTCAGCGGTGCGGCGGCGTACTCCGCCTCGTAGGTCGCACCGATCGGCCGGGCGTCGTGCGCGAGGTTCTCGTAAGCCGCCGCGACCGCGGGCCCGAGCCGTTCGATCAGCCGCAGCCGGCCCCGCACCAGCTCCGCGCCGGATCGCACTAGCTGCTCGTCGAACACGTCGAGTGTCACGCGTGCCTCGTCGTCGCGCACGCCCGCTCGCAGGAGCGCGTTCCGTTGCTTCAACACCCGTTCGAAGTCCGTCCGTGCCGCGTCGTAACGCGCCGCGAGCATCGAGAGGAGCTCGTCGAGATACTCACGACGCTCGGCCGGGCCACCTTTCACCAGTTCCAGGTCGTCCGGCGAGAAGACCGTGACGCGCAACAAGCCGTGCAGATCGCGCGTGCGCGCAACCGGCTGGCGATTGCACAGGACGCGATTGCGGCCGGCCGCTCGGATCTCGGCCTCGAACAACTGGTCGCGTCCCGCGGTCGCGACCTCGGCGCGGATGATCGCCTGTTGCGCGCCCGACCGCACGAGCATCGAGTCACTCACACCGCGGAACGAGCGCGTTCGCGCGATCCAGCCGACGGCTTCGAGAACGCTCGTCTTGCCTTGCCCGTTCGCTCCCTGCAGAACCGTGAGGCCGGGCGACAACTCGACGTCGACTTCACGCAGGCAGCGGAAGTCGGTCAGCCAGAGACGCCCGACGCTCGTCGCGGGCCCCGGGCCTGCGGTCACGAGCACCTGTTCAGGATGTGCGGACGGGCATCAACAGGTACAGGAAGTCGTCGCCGCCCGCGGCGCGCAACGTCGCCGGCTTCAGCGGATCGATCGTGTCGAGGGCAACTTCGTCGGCGTCGACCGCCTCGACCCCGTCGCGCAGGAACACCGGGTTGAAGGCGACGGTGAGCTCGGTCCCCTCGAACTTCGCGTCGAGCGACTCCTGGGCGTTGCCGACGTCTTGCGCGGTCATCGACAGCTCCAGCCCGCTCGAGCTCATCGACAAACGCACCGCGGCGTTGTCGCGGTTCTGGCCGACGATTTGCACCCGGTCGAGCGCGTCGACGAGCGCTTCACGTGCGACGGTCAGCCGGTTCGGATAGCCGCTCGGAATCAGCTGCTCGTAGTTCGGGAAATCGCCTTCGATGAGCCGAGCGGTCACTTCGGCGCGCGACGTGCGGAAGACGACGTCGCGCTCGCGCAACACGACCTCGATCTCGCCGTCACCGGCGAGGCGCTGGACCTCGGCCAGGCCTTTCGCGGCGACGAGGACGCGCTGGCCTTCCGAGAGCATGCTCACGCCCTTCAGGTCGCGTACCGCGAGCCGGTAGGAGTCCGTCGCGACCAGGCGCAGGCCGCCGGCATGCGCGGTCATCAGCACACCCGTGAGGATCGGTCGCAGGTCGTCCTTCGACGCGGCCCGCACCACCTGACGCAGCGCGGCCGCGAACGCGCCGGATCCGACGCGTACACCCTGGCCGTCGTTCGACGCGAGCCGCGGATAGTCCTCGGCCGGCTTCAACCGCAGCGACGTGGAGAACCGGCCGGCGCTGATCACCGCCTCGTCACCCGTCACCGAGACGGTCACCGGGCCCGGCTCGAGCTTGCGAACGATCTCACCGAGAATCTTCGGGACGACTGCGACGCCCTGTTCTTCGACGTCCGCCGGGACCTGCACGCGGTTGGTGATCTCGAGATCGGATCCGATCAGCTCCAGACCGTCGTCTGTCGCCGAGATACGCAGATCCTGCAGAACGGGCAGAGCTCCGCTCCGGCTCGCCACCGTCCGCTGCGCGGTCGCGACGGCCTCGGCCAGGGTGTCACGCTCGCACCGGAACTTCACACGATCCTCCTCGATGCTTTCATCTTCGAATTCATTGCTTGTTGTAGTAGTAGGGGCTGTGGATTGTGGACAACGAGCCGTTGTTCCACGTCGTGACGGGGATCCGAGCCCACTTGATTATCCACCGTTGTACACAAGTGGAAGGACGGCTTCGGTTCGCCACGCCCACCGTCCCCGACGGTGAGCTGTTGTCCGGCGCGTTTCCACAGCGTTATCCACTCGCACCGTGTTTGATGCGGTTGATGAGGTCGTTCACCTGCTCGAACACGACCCGCTTCTCCGCCATCTGTCCGCGGATCTTCTCGCAGGCGTGCATCACAGTCGTGTGGTCGCGACCACCGAATTCCTCGGCGATCTTCGGGTAGCTGTAGTCCGTCAACTCCCGGAATACGTACATGCCGATCTGGCGGGCCATGACGAGCGGTCGCCGACGGCTCTTCCCGCACAGGTCGTCGACGGTCCAGCCGAACATCTTCGCCGTTGTCTCGAGGATCAACTGCGGGGTGATGATCCGCGGGCTGCGCGCCGGCAGCAGGTCGGAGAGGATCTCCTTGGCGATGTCCTCGCTGAGCGGGACCCGGTGGAGACTGGAGTATGCGGCGACACGAATCAGCGATCCCTCGAGCTCACGCACGTTGTCGACGACGTTGTCGGCGATGAATGCCAAGACGCCGTCGGGAATCCCGTCGAGGTGCTCGGCTTCGGCTTTCTTGCGCAAGATTGCGAGCCGCGTCTCGAACTCCGGCGGCTGGATATCGGTGATGAGCCCCCACTCGAACCGGCTCCGGAGCCGGTCCTCGATCGTGGCGATCGACTTGGGCGGCCGGTCGGACGAGATGACGATCTGGCTGCCGCGTCCGTGCAGGTCGTTGAAGGTGTAGAAGAACTCCTCCTGGAGCTGCTCGGTGCGCTCGAGGAACTGGATGTCGTCGACCAGCAGTACGTCGACGTCGCGGTAGCGGCGTTTGAACGCCGGCATGCCCTTCGAGCGCATGGCGTCGACGAACTCGTTCATCATCGTTTCCGTCGACACGTATCGGATGCGCTTGCTGGAAAAGAGCTCGCGCACATGGTGACCGATGGCGTGGAGGAGGTGGGTCTTGCCCAGTCCGGCCGGGCCGTAGATGAACAGCGGGTTGTACGACCGAGCCGGGCTCTCGGCGACACTCAGCGCCGCGGCATGGGCGAAACGGTTGGACGCGCCGATGACGAATTGGTCGAACGTGTATCGGGGATTCAGCTGGGTGCTCGGCCAGGCGCTCGCCGGGTCGGTTTCGGGCGCCCGGACCCGCTCGGTCACTGCCGGGTCGACGGCCGGATCGGACGGAACGTCGAGCGCGTCGTCGGCATCGGCCCGCGGGGCGGTGTCGACCTTGAGCTCGATCGTGTGCGGGACACCGGTAAGGGCCTGGACGGCGTCGGCGAGGAGCCCGAGGTAGCTCGTACGGATTCGCTCGACCGCCACCGTGCTCGGGACGCCGAGGGTCAGGGTCTCGTCCGTCGTTTCGAGCGCGTGCACCCCTTGGAACCACGTGTTCCAAGTGGCTTCGGAGAGCTGGGCCCGGACCGCGGCCGCGACCTTCGCCCAAAGGTCATCCGCCGCTGGAGTGCCCATACCGACTCCCCGATTTGTCCACAGCAATGTCCACACGTGTGGAGAAGCCCGGGACGTCGTGCGGCCGGGCTGCTCCCGCGGTGCCTGGTTGTTCCATCCGCCCGCGCTCCCCGCCGCGATACCGTCGGGGAAGCGCTCCCCCGGGAGCCGAGGCAGGCCCTTCGGGGGAGTGGGACGTTATCCCCAATCCCGAAATCGTGCCAACGACTGCCAAATCTCCTGGTGGGCGGTCATCCGGGCGTCCGAAGGGGCCGACCGGACGGCGCGGGGCCTGGATTGCCCGCTTTCACCGCGGGCCCGTAGACTCGGCTGTCCACTTGCGCGCGAGCCCACACGACGTACGCGCGCTCGCCCCGGGGCCCCACCTCGGCCCGGGCGTTCGAGGAGGCCATGGGTGAAACGGACTTACCAGCCGAACAACCGGAAACGCAAGAAGAAGCACGGCTTCCGTCTCCGGATGCGCAATCGAGCGGGTCGCGCGGTGATTCGACGCCGGCGCAGCAAGGGCCGCTCCAAGCTTTCCGCCTGATCTGGCGCGTCCGTGGTCAAGCATCGTTTCGGGCGCTGGCGCGCGGTCGCAGGTACGCGACCGGAGATCTCGAGGTGAGGGCCGTGGTACTGGGCTCGAGTGACGATCCGCCCCGTGTCGCGTACGCCGTGGGCCGCAAGGTCGGCAACGCCGTGACCCGCAACCGGGTCCGGCGACAACTGCGCGCCGCCATGCGCGCGAACGCGGGTCTCCTGCGCGGCGGATGGGCTTACCTCGTCCAGGCGCGCCCCGGAGCTACGACATCGTCCGCCTCGGAGCTGTCGGACACGCTGCGCGCGATCCTGAGCCGAATACCCATGGTGCCCTCGTGAAGACGTCACGATCCGCGCGATTCCTCCTCGGAGGCATCAACGTCTATCAACAGTTGAGCGCCCACCGTCCGTCGCCCTGCCGCTTCATCCCGTCGTGCTCCGAGTACGCGCGTGAAGCGGTGATCACGCACGGCGCGGTCCGAGGTTCTTGGCTCTCCGCGCGCCGCCTGTCGCGCTGTCATCCGTTCGGCGGCCGGGGCTTCGACCCGGTCCCGGAATGCCGTCACGCCGAGGTCGGAGGTCGGTCGTGCTAGCCGCCAGCATCTTCGACCCGCTGTACCGGATCGTCGGATACCTGCTCGCACTCCTCTACTACCCGCTGCACAGCCTGGGCCTGGCCATCATCGTCATGACGCTGATCGTCATGGTCGTTCAGCTGCCACTGATCGCCAAGCAGACGCGATCGATGATCATGATGCAGCGCGTCCAACCGGAGATCAAAAAGATCCAGCAGAAGTACAAGGACGACCGGCAGAAGCAGAACGAAGAGCTTCTGAAGTTCTACCAAGAGAACAAGATCAACCCGTTGGCGGGCTGTTTGCCGTTGCTGCTGATCATGCCGATCGGTATCGCGGTGCTCGGCACGTTCCGGCACCCTGGCATCCAGTACCACATCCCGCGATCGGGCACGTTCTCCAAGCTCTACGTCGACATCTGCGGCAACGTGCACACCACGCCCGCGGCGTGCGGGGCGGCGATCAAGCACAGTCCACCGGCTGCACTCCACTTCCTCGGCTTGAATCTGAACTGGTCGGCCGCGAACGCGGTGCCGTCGGGCTTTTGGACTGCGCTGCCGTACTTCATCGTGCTCGCGCTGGTGATGCTCACCGGTTGGTACCAGGTCCGCCAGACGCAGTCGCGCCAGGCGACCGCCGGCTCGCCCGTCAACGCGCAGATGCAGGCCGTCACGAAGATCATGCCGGTCTTCTTTGGCGTCATCTCCTACGGGTTCAGCGCTGCGACCACCATCTACTTCCTCGTCTCCAACAGCTGGCGTATCGGCCAGCAGCACTTCGTCCTCAGCAAGATGTGGGAAGAGGAGCACGCGCCGCGGCCCGGGGCGGCCACGACGACCGCCGAGCTGAAGGAACCCGATCCTCCGCCCGGCAACACCGCGTCGAGCAACGGCTCACCCGGGCCGTCCCCCAACGCGGCCCGGCGCAAGAAGAAGAAGCGGAAGCGCTAGCCATGGACTGGATCGAGGTCACGGCTCGGACCGTCGACGACGCCAAGGAGTTGGCGCTCGACCGGCTCGGCGTCGTCGAGGACGAGCTCGAATTCGAGGTTGTCGACGAGGCGCGCAAGGGCCTGTTCGGCATCGCGCGCAGCGACGCGCGCATCCGGGCGCGCGTGAAGCCCCTGTCGCGCGAGAAACCGAACGACCGGAAGCGGAGGCGGCGCCCGAACGAGCGGTCCTCCCGGGGCGGCGGTCAAGGCGGCGGGCGGGGTGGATCGCGCGGCGGAAAGCAGCAGTCACGCCACACGTCCGAACGCACCACGAAGGAAGCGCCGGTCTCGACGGAGACCGTCGCGACGGCGAGGAACACCGAGGAGCCCGCGTCGAACGGGAGCCAGGGTTCGAGCGTGAATCGCCGGCGTCGGCGCGGTGGGCGCGGGCGCGGCAAGGGGAGTCAAGAGCGGGCGGCGGGGTCGGTTGCGGTCGTCGCCGACGGACAAGACGGGGAAGTGGAGGTCGAGGTGGACAGCGTCCCGGTGGCAGAACAGGCGGAGCATGCCGCGAAATTCACCGACGAGCTGGTGCGGACGATGGGGTTCACTGCCTCGATCCGCACCGAGATCGATGGTGACGACGTGACGGTCCACATCGACGGCGACGGTCTCGGAACACTCGTCGGTCCCCGCGGTGCAACGATCCAGGCGCTCGAAGAAGTGGTGCGCGCCGCGGTTCAGCACTTCGCCGGCGGACACAGTGCCTGGATGCATGTCGACGTGGCGGGTTACCGCGAGCGTCGACGCCAGGCCCTGGCCGACTTCGCCCGCAAGGTCGCCGATGAGGTGAAAGACACCGGCGAGGAGCGGGCAATGGAGCCGATGACCGCGGCGGACCGGAAAGTCGTCCACGACGTGATCGCCGACATCGAAGGTGTCGAGACGACGTCCGAGGGTGAGGAACCCCGCCGCCGGGTGGTGGTTCTGCCCGTGTGACGCGGGTGGGCTGACATGCTGCCGGGCTCGGACGAGCTGCTGCGCACGCTCGAGGACGCCCGCGACGCGGGATACCTCGGCCCGGGGCCCGTCGAATCCCACCTGGAGCACTCTGCTGGATTCGGGGAGGTCGTCGAGGGCGCCCTCGGCCGGGCTCCAGACAGCTTTGCCGACCTCGGAACCGGAGGCGGCGTCCCGGGTCTGGTCCTGGCGTCACGCTGGAACGAGGCGCGCGGGACCCTCGTCGAGAGCAACGGCCGTCGATGCGAAGCGCTTCGCTGGGCGCTCGTCCGGCTCGGCTTCGAGGGTCGGATCGACGTCGTCGAGGAGCGGGCCGAGGTAGTGGGCCGTGATCCCGGGCGCCGGGAACAGTTCGAAGCCGTCACCGCGCGCGGCTTCGCTGCACCAGCCCCCACCGCCGAGATCGCTTCGGGCCTCGTCGCGGTGGGCGGGGTCGTCGTCGTGAGCGACCCGCCCGAACCGGATCACGACCGCTGGCCGGAAGTGAACCTACGTCAGCTCGGGCTCGGCCCCGCGGTCGAGCACCTGGCCGCCGAGGCGCATTTCGCCGTGTTTTCCAAGGTCGAGCCGGTGTCCGACGAGTTTCCTCGACGCGTCGGACGGCCGGCGAAGCGTCCGCTGTGGTGATGTTCCACGTGGAACAAGCGCGCTGATTGAACCGATCGCGCGGCTCTCACCGCGAAATTTTTCGACGTTTCACGTGAAACACCGTCCGCGAGGCCTGTTCGCGCGCTGAAGGTCAGTAGTACGATGCGCCCGCTTCGCACGAGATGTGGTCACCTTCGAACGGGTCACGCGCTTGTTTCGACGGGCCGACCGCGGGCAGGGCTTGACCGGCGGTGCGAATGATCGACGTGCCTTGGGAGGCAGGGAATGGCATCTGACGACGCGCTCGTCGACCGCCAGCATCAGGGACGACGCCGCTGGTTCGGCGGTCGTTCCTCGACCGGTGGAACCACGACCGGGGAGCACGACAGCGACATGACACCCACCGAACCGGTTACCGAGCAGGCGCCACCGGAGCAGAGCCCGGTCCAAGAGGCCGAGGGCGACGACATCAGGATCGAACAGAGCCCCGACGGTCCCGCGCCCATCCCGGTGCCGCCGTCCGAGGCCCTGGCGGAGCTCCGTGCCCGAGGCGGTGAGCACTCGGACGAAGAGGTGGTGCTCCCACTCACGATCTCCATCGCGAACCAAAAGGGTGGGGTGGGCAAGACGACGACGGCGGTCAATCTCGGCGCCGCCCTGGCTGAGCTCGAGTATCGGGTCCTGGTCATCGATCTCGATCCCCAAGGCAATGCCACGACGGGGATGGGCATCAGCCATCGGAATGTCGAGGGTTCGATCTACGACGTGATCATGAACGATACGCCGATCGACGACTGCACCGAGCCGACGACGGTGAAGAACTTGTTCGTCGTTCCGGCGACGATCGACCTCGCGGGAGCCGAGATCGAGTTGGTACCCGCGTTTTCCCGCGAGTTGAAGCTCCGACGGGCCCTCGCTCAGATCGCGGGTTCCTACGACTTCACCCTCATCGACTGCCCGCCGTCGCTCGGTTTGCTGACCGTCAACGGCCTCGCCGCCTCGGACGACGTCATCGTGCCGATCCAGTGCGAGTACTACGCACTCGAGGGGCTCGGTCAACTCCTGCGGAATGTTGCGCTGGTGAAGTCGAACCTCAACCCGGCGCTCGATGTCCGGGGCATCGTGCTCACGATGTACGACGCCCGCACCAAGCTCGCGGAGCAAGTCGAGCGCGAGGTGCGCGCGCACTTCGGCGCCAAGGTCTACCGAACCGTGGTACCCCGAACGGTTCGCATTTCGGAGGCCCCTTCCTTCGGGCAGCCGGTCACCGTGTTCGACTCGACTTCGCGCGGGGCATTGGCCTACCGCGAGCTGGCCAAGGAGGTGAGTCGTGGCGCGACCCGGAGGGCTGGGTAGGGGCCTCGGCGCGTTGATCCCAACCGGGACCGTTGCGGAAAAGGCCGGAGGCCTGGCCGAGATTCCGACAACCGAGATCCGGCCGAACCCGCAGCAGCCGCGGGAGCACTTCGACGAGGAAGCGCTCGCCGGGCTCGCCGATTCCATTCGCGAGGTCGGGATCCTGCAGCCCGTGCTCGTGCGGGCGGGCGAGGACGGAGGGTACGAGCTCATCGCCGGCGAGCGCCGTTGGCGTGCGGCGCGCCGGGTGGGTTTGCCGACAATTCCGGCCATGGTGCGCGTCGCCGACGACGCCGCGATGCTGCAGCACGCCATCGTCGAGAACGTTCAACGCGAGGAACTGAATCCGCTCGAAGAGGCCGCCGCATATCAACAGCTGATCGAGGACTTCTCGCTCACCCACGACGACGTCGCGACCCGGGTCGGCAAGAGTCGGGCAACGATCACCAACACGCTGCGGCTGCTGCAGCTCCCGCCGTCGATCCAACGGTCCCTCAAAGAAGGGACGATCCGTATGGGGCACGCCCGCGCATTGCTGGGAACGCCGGACCGGGCATTCCAGGAGCAGCTCGCCCGGCGAGTCATCGCCGAGGACCTCTCCGTTCGCGAGGTCGAAGAGGCGATCCGCAACCGCCAGCAGGCACCGGCCGACAAGCCGGTTGTCGCCGCGGCGAATGC